>LNFM01001502.1_pt1 | contig 139664 bp, 140 predicted proteins | sample 596031 | NCBI WGS metagenome assembly LNFM01 (sample SAMN04254537, study PRJNA301005) | activated carbon metagenome | isolation source: dual media filters at the Ann Arbor, Michigan drinking water treatment plant | place: USA: Ann Arbor
AGAGCTTATTCTTGCTACCGAGAAAGTGAATCACTTTTTGGTATCTCGTTTCACGCTTTGCGTTAACGAGGTGCGCATTATACAGAGGTTTTAATTACCGTCAATGCTTAATTTTACTGGTTGCGGGAACAGGATTTGAACCTGTGACCTTCGGGTTATGAGCCCGACGAGCTGCCAGACTGCTCCATCCCGCGTCCGATTCGACATACACGCCGCCGAGAAATGAGACTATAGCAAGGCTGGGTATTTGTGTCAAACAGTATTGAGCGTTTTATCATTAAATAAACTGCTCGCGGAATTAAAAACTAGGCCTGACTTTCAAAAAAACCAATATAGAATAAAGACTTAATTGAGTAAAATTTAATTACTTACCGCACCAAAAACTTTTTTAATTAAACTGCTTGCTTGCCCTACTGGATCCTTACGTATTGCAGCTTCCTCTTGTGCCATCATTAAATAAACGCCGTCTAGCGTCTTTTGTGTCACATATTGTTCTAAATTCGCATCTTCTTTTTTTACCAAGCCATATTTACTGCCCATTTCGGCAAATTTATTGTATTGCTGAGCAAGTTGTACTTTTTCGGTTGCGCTTTTAACAATAGGTAAAAACTTTTCACCCATTGGCAGTGAGGTGGTTTTTTTGAAGTATTGCGTTGCTGCATCTTGCGGGCCAGTTAATATTTCTTTTGCATCGGCTAATGTCATTTTCTTAACCGAATCAATCAACAAGGCTTTTGCTTCAGGTACTGCCGCCTCGGCTGCGCGATTCATTTTAAGCACTAGCTCGTCGGCCTGCTTGCCCATGCCAAACATGCGCATGGCTTTTTCAGCTTTTTGCATAGTTTCTGGTAATGGTATTTTGACTTGCTTATTGCCTAAGAAACCATTAACCGCACCCAAGTTGCTTACGGCTTTATTTGCGCCTTGTATTAAGGCAGCTTTTAAACCGCTACTCGCCTCTGTGTTACTTAAATCACTCACCGCAAGCGCATTAGCTTGCGATACAAATAGTGCCAATAATGTCGTCAAAATTATTTTTTTCATCGGTTCGCCTTAATAACAAGTTTTGAATAAACTTTATAATACAACGTAATAATTGTATTTGGGTTTACTATTTAACTAGACAACCTACTTATGCTTTTGACGACTTGCTGCTTAAAGACTCAACTTGCCAAATATTTTTGGCATATTCACCAATTGTTCTATCGCTTGAGAATTTTGCCATGCGCGCAACATTTAATACGGCGCGGCGCGACCATTCATCTTGATTTTGGTAAGTTGTTGCCACTTCGTCTTGGCAAGCTATATACCCAGCATAGTCTGCAAGTAATAAATAATTGTCGTTATTTAACAAATTATCCACTATTGCTTGATAGCGATTTGGTTCTTCAAGTGAAAAGAAACCGCTACTAATCATATCTAGCACTTCTTTTAAAGCGGAGTTTTGATTGTAGTAATCGCGCGGGTTATAGCCTTTGGCTTTGATTTCGGCTACTTGCGGTGTGGTTAAACCAAAAATAAAGATATTTTCATCGCCTACTTCTTCTTTAATTTCCACGTTTGCGCCATCTAGCGTACCAATGGTTAATGCGCCATTTAAAGCCATTTTCATATTGCCTGTGCCGCTGGCCTCGGTACCTGCCGTGGATATTTGTTCAGATAAATCGCTACCTGGGAATAAGATTTCGGCGGCTGATACTTCATAGTTTGGATAAAACACCACTTTTAGCTTATCGCCTACTGCTGGGTCGTTATTTACAATATTGGCTACGTCGTTAATTAATCGAATGATTAATTTTGCCATCCAGTAACCAGGCGCCGCTTTACCACCAAATATAACGGTGCGAGGCGTTAGATTTTTCTCGCCATGTCGAATGCGGTTATATAGCGTAATAACATGCAATACATTTAATAATTGACGTTTATATTCATGAATACGTTTAATTTGAACATCAAATAAAGAATCAGGATTTAATTTAACACCCGTAACGCTTTCGATTTTGTGCGCTAAGCGTAGTTTATTCGCATACTTTACTGCACGAAATGCCGTACGGAAGTCTTTATCATCTGCCAATGGTGTTAATTTGACCAGTTGCGTTAAATCCTTTTGAAATCCATCGCGAATGGCTTGTGCAATTAATTTTGTTAGCTCTGGATTTGCTTGATTTAACCATCGGCGCGGGGTGATGCCGTTGGTGACATTGGTTAATTTATTTGGATAGATTTTATTAAAGTCAGCAAACAAAGTGGTTTTTAATAACTCACTATGCAAAGCAGCTACACCATTTACCGTATGACTACCCACCACTGCTAAATGCGCCATGCGCACGCGACGACCATGCGTTTCATCAATAATGGACACACGCCTAATTAAATCGGTATCACCTGGGAATAGATGATTAACCATGGTGACAAATTGTTGGTTGATTTCGTAAATAATTTCTAAATGACGTGGTAGCAGGCTGCGGAATAGCTCAACAGACCATGTTTCTAGCGCTTCTGGCATTAACGTGTGATTAGTGTAGGCGAATATTTTCGTTACCAACCCCCATGCAAAATTCCATGCCAAACCATGAATGTCGACTAATTGATGCATCATCTCAGCTACGCCAATTGCAGGATGTGTATCATTTAGCTGAATGGCAATTTTATTAGGCAAATCTGCCCAATCTTTTTCGGTTTTTACTTCACGCGTAGTAGTAAAGCGGCGCAAAATATCTTGAATTGAGGCTGATACAAAAAAGTACTGCTGCTTTAAGCGTAACTCACGGCCTGATGCAGATGAATCGTTTGGGTACAATACTTTTGAAATGGTTTCGGTATCGGTGCGCTCTTCAACAGATTGCTCATAATTACCATCATTAAATTGGCGTAAATCAAAGTCTCTGGTGGCTTTTGCACTCCATAATCTCAGATTATTAACGGTTTCGGTGCCATAACCTGGCACTGGCATATCGTATGGCATTGCAACAACATGCTGGGCATTGCACCAATGGTGTTTTACGCCATGCTCATCATGTACAGGCACAACATGACCATAAAACTTAATATCATAAGTTGCTTCAGGGCGTTGAAACTCCCACACATTGCCATAACGTAGCCAATTATCTGGGTTTTCCATCTGCTGACCGTGCTCAATCGATTGTTTAAACATGCCGTATTCGTAACGAATACCATAGCCAGTAGCTGGAATATCCATTGTTGCCATAGAATCTAAAAAGCAAGCAGCCAAACGACCTAAGCCGCCATTACCCAGCGCAGCGTCATTTTCCATCTCGGCTGCATTTTCCAAATTGCGGCCTAATGCACCCAAGCCGTCACTTAACTCATCTTTTATGCCCAAATTTAGTGCGGCATTGGTTAACATGCGGCCAATTAAAAACTCTAAAGATAAATAATAGACACGTTTTGGATCTTTTTCGTAATATGAATTAGAGGTTTGCACCCAACGCTCAACCACATGATCGCGCACTGTGTAGGCGGCACTGTGATACCAGTCTCGTGCCGTGGCAGCCTTATCTGTCTTGAAACAAGATAATACTAAGTGATTTTGCAATGCCTGCTTTATAGGGGTGAGCTTAGGCAAAATAATAGTTTCTTTTTTAGCAGACTTGGTTGGTGATTTCATTTGAAAAACGCTTTCTAGGTAAGATTAAGCTATTGCCAATAATACATTTTAGCAAATACCACGCCAATTTTTTGTGACAATTTGTGCACTAACAAAAAAGCCTACTAATAATTAGTAGGCTTTTATTTAATGACACATTAAACCAGCAAACTATTCATCCGCTTTACAAAACTAGCAGGATCATTCAGTTGACCACCTTCAGCCAGCAAAGCTTGATCAAATACTAAATGTGCTAAATCACTAAAAGTAGCCTCTGCAGTTTCTGCTTCTAAGCGTTTTACTAATTTATGCGCTGGATTGATTTCTAGCACAGGCTTAGTATCTGGCGCATTTTGGCCAGCCGCTTTTAAAATACGCGCCAGATTTGCCGATACATCATGCTCACCTGCCACCAAACAAGCAGGTGAATCGGTTAATCGATGTGTCACACGCACTTCTTTAACACTATCACCCAACGCAGTTTTAATACGCTCAATCAAGGTTTTTGCATCTTCCTCAATTTTCGCTTTGGCTTCTTTTTCGGCTTCGTCTTCCAGCTTGCCTAAATCTAAATCACCTTTGGCAATTGATTGCAGTTTTTTGCCTTCAAACTCAGTTAGGCTGCCTAGCAACCACTCATCTACTTTGTCCGACATTAGCAATACTTCAATGCCTTTTTTACGGAAGATTTCTAAATGCGGGCTGTGTTGTGCAGCGGCAAAAGTATCGGCGGTAATGTAATAAATCGCTTCTTGTTCAGGCTTCATGCGCGCAACGTAATCGGCAAACGAAACATTTTGCACTTCATTATCTGCATGCGTACTGGCGAATCTTAATAAACCTGCGATTTTATCTTTATTGGCGAAATCTTCGCCTGGGCCTTCTTTTAACACGCGGCCAAATTGCGTCCAAAATGTGGCGTAGTCTTCTGGCTTATCTTTAGCTAAATCTTCTAATAAACCCAATACTTTTTTAACAGAACCGTTTTTAATCGCATCCACATCGCGGCTATCTTGCAAAATTTCGCGCGAAACGTTTAATGGCAAATCAGCAGAATCGATGACGCCCCGCACAAATCGCAAATATTGTGGCATTAACTTTTCAGCGTCTTCCATAATAAATACGCGTTTTACATACAATTTAATGCCGTGACGGCGCTCTCTATCGTACAAATCAAACGGTGCTTTGCTAGGAATGTAAAGCAGTGAAATATATTCTTGTTTGCCTTCTACGCGGCTGTGCGTGTAGCCCAGCGGGTTTTCGTAATCATGCGAAACATGCTTGTAAAATTCGTTGTATTCATCGGCTGTAATATCATTTTTGCTACGCGCCCATAAAGCCGATGCTTTATTAATGGTTTCTAGCTCATCAGTAACCACCATTTCACCTGGCTGTTTTGCACCGTCGGCGCCCTCTTCGCCCTCTTTCCATTCCGATTTAAACATCACAATCGGCAAGGTAATGTGGTCAGAATATTTACGAATAATGGATTTCAGTTGCCAATCGTTTAAAAATTCATCTTCGTCTTTGCGCAAATGCAGCGTAATTTCGGTGCCGCGTGTGGCTTTTTCAACGGCTTCTAGTGTGAAATCGCCCTCACCTGCACTTACCCATTTAACGGCTTCTGTACTGCCTGCGCGGCGTGTTATTAAGGTGACTTTATCGGCAATAATAAAAGCCGAATAGAAACCCACACCAAACTGGCCGATAAGGTTCGCATCTTTTGCCTCATCGCCACTTAAGGCATTAAAAAACTCTTTGGTGCCCGATTTAGCAATCGTACCGATATTGGCAACGACCTCATCGCGGCTCATGCCAATGCCGTTATCTGAAATAGTGAGCGTGCGTTTATCTTTATCAAAACCAATTTGAATTTTTAGCTCACTATCGTTTTCATACAGTGCGCCATTGGCCAGCGCTTCAAAACGCAGCTTATCTGCCGCATCTGATGCATTTGAGATGAGCTCGCGCAGCACAATCTCTTTGTTACTGTATAGCGAATGAATCATGAGTTGCAGCAGTTGTTTGACTTCCGCTTTAAATTCCATTTTTTCAGTTTGTGGTGTCGCCATTTTCTTCCTCTAATAAAATGTATGAACAAATGCAATAAATATGTCTTAATGTTGGGCTAGGGAAAAATATTTCAAGCTAGAGCGCAAAAAGTTTGATGGATTAATTTTTGTTAAATCATTATTTTGTCATGTTGAGTACAATCAAATATGCTATAAAAGCATTATGCAAAACAATAATATTATTTCCGGTGAAACCCTTTTAGCCGCTATTGATTTGGGCTCTAACAGCTTTAGGCTTGAAATTGGGCGCTATGAAAAAGGTCAGATTCAGCGCGTTGATTACTTAAAAGAAACCGTGCGACAAGGCGGTGATTTAGATGAAGAGCGCAACCTAAAACCTGAAGCCATAGAACGCGGCCTTAAATGCTTGGCGCGTTTTGGCGAAACATTAAAAGGCTTTCCCAAGCAGCATGTGCGCGCGGTTGCCACACAAACCCTGCGTGAAGCCAAAAATCGCGATGAATTTTTAAAGCTGGCAAAAAAAGCCTTAGGCTTTGAGGTAGAAGTGATTTCTGGCGTTGAGGAAGCACGCTTGATTTATCAGGGTGTAAGCCGCTTATTGCCGCAATCTGATGAAAGGCGCTTGGTGATTGATATTGGCGGTCGCTCAACAGAGTTTATTTTAGGGCAGCATTTAAACGCGCAAACAACTGACTCTACACGCGTTGGCTCTGTTGCTTGGTCACTTAAATACTTTGCCGACGGCCAGTTAACCGAGCGTAATTTACAACGTGCTGAAATCGCTGCTGAATCATTTTTAGATGCAGTTGCACCAATCTATCAGCGTAGCCACTGGGATGTAGCTTATGGCGCATCGGGCACAGTTGGCGCTGTAGCCGAAATCTTAGGCTATGCTGGTTTTGATGCAAATAAAATTACCCGTGAAGGCTTGTCATGGCTGCGCGGTCAGCTGATTAAAGCTAGAACTGCAGATAGGCTTGATTTAATTGGATTAAAAGAAGACCGCAAATCAGTAATTGGTGGTGGCTTGAGTATTTTGATTGGCATATTTGATTTGCTTAAATTAGATACACTAATAGTGGCCAAGGGCGCGCTGCGTCATGGCGTATTGTATGATTTAATGGATGACGAATCTGATGCGCCAGAAGATTTATGCGACGCATCTATTTCGCGATTAACGACGCGTTTTGGTGTTAACAAAAAACATGCGCACAACGTAGAAAAAGTAGCGCTTAGTTTTTATGATGCGCTGCGCCCCTCACTGCAATTAGAAAACAGCAATGCCGCAGAACTAAGCCGCGCTCAATCAGGAAAATCTAGGCAAATATTGGCTTGGGCAGCATTGTGCCATGAAGTTGGTGCCGCTATTTCGCACAGCGAATTACACAAACATGGCGCCTATATTTTAGATAATACTGAGTTAATGGGATTTGCACAGAGCGAGCTACATAATTTAAGTTTATTGGTTTTAGGCCATTGTGGAAAACTAAAAAAATTAGAAATTGATTTTGATGATGACCGTTTTATCATCAAACTATTAGCGCTTAGATTAGCGGTTATTTTCTGCCACTCGCGCAATATGCCTGTATTAAAAAATATTAAATTAGAACGCGCTGATAACATTTTTATGCTTAGTTTACCAAGTGCATGGCAACAAAGCTTTCCACAAACCTGTTACTTGCTGGAAGAAGAGATTTTAGCTTGGCAAAAAACCAATTGGAGCTTGGTAGTTTCTACACCTAATTAAGTCATTTTTATGAAATATTAATGACTTAAATAATTGATTTAATGCATTAATATTTGACATGCTAGATAAACAGTATAAACTGTTTACACTGTTTTTAAATTCGCAGTGTTAACTCATTTAAAAACAACCCTAAAGCTAACTAAAAAAGGAGTTTATCTATGTCTAAAATTTCACCGATACAAGCGCAAGCGCTTGGTTTAAAAACATCCGCAGCAAAACCTGCAACCACAAAACCAGCCACTAAAACAGTTACTAAAGCGGCCGTTGCCAGCAAGCCAGCAGCAGCTAAAGCGGTAACTAAACCAGCCGCCTCTAAGCCAGTTGCTGCAAAACCTTCGGTAAGTGTTGTTAAGCCAGCAAAAAAAGTAGTCAAAAAAGAGACTAAAGCAGATGACAAAAAACCTAAAGCGGATAAAGTAAAGATGGAACGCGACAGTTTTACGATGCCCAAAGATGAGTATGCGCAAATTGCTTTATTAAAAGCGCGCTTAACAACGATGGGACAGCCTGCTAAAAAAAGTGAGCTATTGCGCGCAGGTATTAAGTTGCTAGCGGCGATGAGTGACAACACTTTAAAAACCACACTGGCTAAAGTGCCTGTCATTAAAACAGGCAGGCCTAATAAAAAAGATTAATCTGGGTAAAATAAAGCGGAAAGATTTATTTACAGCAAACTCGGTGTTTGCAAGGTATAAAGCTTGTAATTGGCTTGCTGAGATAAATCTTGCGTAACATGACGGCGCAGCCACCATACTGCGCCTTTTTTTATGCTCATCGATTGCACATTGGCTATATTATTTGCATTTTGCTCAAACAAGTAAGCTGCCAACTCACCCAACCATGGCTGATGACCAACGATTAAGATGTTTTTGTGCTCTTGATATTGTTTTAATGCATTTAGCACATCGAATAAATTGGCACTTGGCAATAATGCACTATCAAGCTGCATTTTATATTGCAAAGCATCTGCTGTTTGCACCGCACGCAAAGCTGGGCTGCAAGCCAACAGCGTATTTTTAGGCAAGTGCTGTTTTAGCCATTGCGCCATGCGCTTTGCCTGACGCTTGCCTTTAACTGTTATCTGGCGTGCATTATCTTGCTCACCAAGTTCAAAATCGGCTTGCTCTGCCTCTGCATGACGCCACAAGATGATGTTATCGAATTTTGCTTGATAGACTTGCACAATAGTTGTTCTTTATGCAGTGTAAGTTTGTATGTGCATTTTTTGTGTGCTCACTTTATTGCTGGTAGTGCTTTCCGCAAATAGCTGCTTGTATTGCCCATCTTCAGCCAACACCCAAGCATCTTCTGTATCGTCCAAATAAGGCAATAGGCATTCTTGCATAACTCTGGCTTGCATATTCGCATCTAAAATTGGCCACGCAATCTCTACACGCCGCATCATATTGCGGCTCATCCAATCGGCACTAGATAACCACATGCGCTTACTGGTTTGGCCGTTAACACCATGAATTTCAAAATAAAAAATGCGTGAATGCTCTAAAAAACGCCCTACTATTGAACGCACACGAATTCTGCCATCAATTCCTGGCGCATCAATTGGCAATATGCAGGCACCGCGGATGACTAAATCCACTGTCACACCTTGCTGTGCTGCGCTAATCAAAGCTTTTACTAAAACAGTATCGGTGAGTGAATTCATTTTTGCGACGATTTTTGCTTTGCCGCCTAGTACGCAAGCGCGTCTTGCAGCTGAAATTTGGCGCAACATAGTGGCTTGCAAATTAAAAGGCGCAACCAATAATTGCTGCATGCGTGGCAAGGCAATTTGGCTGGTTAAGTGCCTAAACACATATTCAATTTCACGCGTAAGGGTTAAATTACTGGTTAGCATGCAGATATCGGTATATAGCTTGGCAGTGTTGGCGTTATAGTTACCTGTTGAAACATGCGCATAACGCTTAATACGCTTACCTTCTTGGCGCATCACCAATAACATTTTGGCATGTGTTTTCAAGCCAACCATGCCATAAACAATTTGCGCACCAATTGCTTCTAATGATTCTGCCCAGTTAATATTGGTTTCTTCATCAAATCGCGCTTTAATTTCCACTACAACCAAAACCTCTTTACCACGGCGCACCGCTTCTTGCAGCAAATTCAGCATGCGTGTATCGCTGCCAGTGCGATAAATGGTTTGATGAATCGCTAGCACTTTCGGATCGTGCACCGCTTCATGCAAAAACTTAATGACCGCATCAAAGCTTTCATAGGGCCTGTGAATCAACACATCACTTTGCTTTAGCTGAGTAAAAATCGATTCTTCATGCTTAAGCTGTTTTGGCCACACGGGCTTAAATGGCACAAACGCTAAATCTGCGCCTGTTGCATCTACGCCTTGTGCTAAACCAGTTAACGAAATTAAACGGCCTAAATTAACTGGCCCTTGCACTGGATAAAGCGATGCAGGTGTTAAATTGAATTCTGCTAATAAAAATTCAGATAAATGCTTAACACAACTTTGTGACACTTCTAAACGTACCGCCTCGCCAAACGGCCGCTGTGCTAGCTCTTGGCGCAATGCTTTGGGCAAATCACTTATATCATCTTCGTCTAACGCCAAATCAGAGTGACGTGTAACCCTAAATTGCGAATAGCTTAGTATGGTTTTATTTCCAAATAAATCAGGCAAATGCGCGGCGATAATGCTGGTTAAAGTCACAAATTGTTGCTGACTTGCCTGATTATTGCCACCATTTTTTGGCAGCTGAATCACCCTAGGTAGCACACGCGGTACACGAATAATATTAATTAATTGTGGGCTGTCAGGTTTTTCTGGTGCCAGCTCTACAATAAAATGCAGCGCCTTGCTGGCTACTAATGGAAATGGGTGTGAGCGGTCTAATGCAATGGGTAATAATAGCGGCTTTACGTTATCCTCAAAATACTTGGCTACCCATTTTCTTTGGCTTTCAGAGCGCTCATGGCCAGCAATAATATCGATGCCCGACTGTTTTAACGCAGGCATTAGTTCATCATTAAAAATAGCGTATTGGCGATGAATAATGGCATGTGCTTTTTCTGAAACTGCATTAAAGCTGTGAATCGATACAGAGCCTTTTTTTAGATTGCGCTGCATGGCATCAAGCTGCGCTTCCATTCTCACTTCGAAAAATTCATCTAAATTAGAAGCCACAATGCATAAAAACTTTAATCGTTCTAGCAAAGGGTAATCTTGGCGTTGCGCTAAGCTAAGTACGCGCTCGTTAAAACTAAGAATACTTAAATCACGGTCTAGCAGTTGGGTGGTGGGGATTGTCATAGGTGAATATGTTATGACAAATTTTCTGATTTATGATGACAATTTTGTTACAAAGCAACTTTTGCGTTGTATATTTTTAAAACAACCTTAAATATTATTTAAATCTTTCAGTAGATGCTTAGCATGCATTTGAACCGCTTCAATTTCTTCTGCAGAAAATCGATCTACATTTTTAGCCATTAAAGCTGTGCGCGGATTTCGCGCAAAAGCATCATAATGTTTGATTAAAAAATGCCAATATAAAGTGGTGGTTGGGCAGGCTTGCGGGCCAGTTTTAAGCTCTGGTTTATATTTGCAACTGCTGCAATAATTGCTCATGCGCTTAATGTAAGCGCCACTGGCCACATAAGGCTTGCTGGTAAATCGCCCACCATTGGCATATAAAGCCATGCCAGCCACGTTGGGCAGCTCCACCCATTCCACGGCATCCACATACACAGCCAAATACCAAGCTTCTACCTCGCGCGGATTCAATTCCGCCAAAATGCCAAACATGCCCGTCACCATCAATCGCTGAATATGGTGTGCGTAGCCATATTGCATGGTGTCATTCACCGTCTGTCGCATACAATTCATTTGCGTATCACCAGTCCAATACCAGCTTGGCAGGGTGTTTTGATGATTGTAATGATTGCTTTGCGCCATTTGAGGCATATCTAGCCAATAAACACCACGTATAAACTCACGCCAACCCAAAATTTGGCGTATAAAACCTTCAACGCTGGCCAAAGGTAAAGCATTGGGTTGAAGTGCATTTTTTTGGTAAGCACTTACCGTTTTGGCTATCACTTCGCGCGGATTTAATAACTTCAAATTAAGCGAAGTTGATAACAAAGAATGCCACAAATAAGGGCTTTGAGTTTGATTTGATGCTTGCCACATAGCGTCTTGATGATCGCCGAATCCAGCCAGTTTATTGGCAATAAAATAATCCAAAAACTGCAATGCCGATTCACGTGTTACTGGCCAAATAAAATGTTTTAAATTACCAGGGTGGTTGGGAAAGTATTGCTCAACATCATTTATAACGGCTTGAGTAAGTGCATCAATATTGACTTGTGGCGCAGCAGGTACATTTTGTGGGCCAGCCTTGCCAAAAGTCTTGCGATTTTCTGCATCGTAATTCCAAGCGCCGCCTTCAGGCTCGCTACCCTGCATTAGCACATTATATTTCTTGCGCATTACGCGGTAAAAAAATTCCATTCGTAGCTGCTTGCCACCTGCCGCCCAATGTTTAAAATCCGCTTTAGAGCACATAAAATGTGTGTCATCACGAATCACTAATGGCGTGCTGCTTTCTTTGCAAATATGCATTAAATCTTGCTCAAGCCGATATTCGCCAGGCTCACAAATGATGATTTTTTGTGGTTTTAATTGTTGAATATAATGCGCCCAAGCCGCTTTTAAATTGGCATATTCGTGCTCGCCTAACTTGAGATAAATTGGGGTAATTTGTTGATTTTGAAGCGCTTGTGCAAAATGGCGCATAGCAGATAAAAATAGCACAATGCGCGCTTTGTGGCTCCACACATGCGTTGCTTCAGCTGTAGCCTCCACCATTAAAATCGTATCTTGCGCAGAGTCAAAATCCTCTAGTGCTGGATTATCAAGATTAAGCTGATCGCCAAGAATGAGGATTAAGTTGCGCGTCATATTTTTACCTTACGGCATTTTTCAGAACAATATTTCACCTCAGCCCAGTTTTTCGCCCAAGCTTTGCGCCATGTCATCTCACGCCCACATACAAGGCAAGGTTTGCTGGGTAGGTGGCTTTTATTGCCTTTGAATGTGGTTGAATTTGTCACATTTCAATGACTATTTTTGCAGTACGCAGTTCAATGCAATTTGTGCCGCGGTAAAGCCAAATGGCGCTGTTACACAAACACTTGAACCATATCCAGCACAATTTAAACCAGTTATTGCGCCAGAATCTACCTCACAAGCCGAATCTGGCTTAATGGCTTGCTCGTCCGAATATACACATTCAATACCAAATTTAGCCGATTTTTTGGCATGCTTTAAATCTGAACCCTGCGCCTTGGGAAAAGCATGGTCACGACGCAATTGATTTCGCACTTTAGATAGCAATCTGTCACCTGTTACATGTGCTAAATCTGCAACTTTAATGCGCGTTGAATCAAGCCGCCCGCCTGCGCTACCCGCCATAATCAGCTGAATGTTTCGACGCTTACAAAAATCCGCCAGCACGATTTTGGCCTGCGCGTCATCAATGCAATCCACTATCACATCACATTCAAAATTGAGTAGCGTTGCTATATTTTCAGATGTAATAAAATCTTCAATTTCATGCACAATGCAAATTGGATTAATACTTAAAATGCGTTCATGCATCGCGCTGATTTTAGCTTTACCAAATGCACCATCCACCGCATGCAATTGGCGATTCACGTTGCTCTCTGCAATATTATCCAAATCAATCAAAGTGATTTTTCCAACAGCGTTGCGAGCCAACGCCTCTACTGCCCAACTACCAACGCCGCCAATACCAATGACTACAATATGTGCAGCGTTTAGCTTGATTAAGCCAGCATTGCCATACAAACGCCTTACGCCGCCAAAGCGCCGTTCAAAATCTGGTGTATCGGTCATTGTTCAAGTATCACAAATGCGGCCGCCAAATTTCTCTCATCACTGATACTAATATGGGTTTGTGTAATATTTTTTGTGCTTAAAAAAACTTCTAATTCTGCAGAAAATATGAACAATGGCTTACCTAAATCATCATGTGAGATCGCAATATTTTGAAAAGTGGCGGGAGCACGCAAACCCGTACCGAGTGCTTTTGAAAAAGCTTCTTTTGCAGCAAAACGCTTGGCTAAAAAACGTGGCTTAATCAGTGATTGCTGATAGCTACAAAATTCACTTTCGGCCAAAATACGTTTGGCAAATTCATCGCCAAATTGCGCAATAGAAGCCTCAATGCGGCTTACTTCTACAATATCGGTACCAATGCCAAAAATCATACTAAGTTAGGCAGGCGCCGATTCTTTCATTAATGCTTTCATTTCCCTAACTGCATTATCCCAGCCCACAAAAATTGCGTGCGCCACAATAGCATGGCCGATATTCAGCTCTTCTAAACCGTCAATTTCAGCAATTTCATGCACATTGTGATAATGCAAACCGTGGCCTGCATTGACAATTAGCCCTAATTTTTTGGCATGCGCAACGGCTTGTTTAATACGATTTAATTCAACGACTTTTGTTGCTTCGGTTTCTGCATCGGCAAAAGTGCCTGTATGCAGCTCAATCACTGGTGCGCCCATTTTTTTAGCAGCGTCTATCTGTGCAATATCTGGGCCGATAAAAAGAGATACGCGAATATCATGCGCGGCTAATTTGTCACAGGCAGACCTTACCTTGTCAAAATGCATCACCACATCTAGCCCGCCTTCTGTGGTGCGCTCCTCACGCCGTTCGGGCACTAAGCACACATCTTGTGGCTTAACTTGGCAGGCAATACCAATCATTTCATCTGTCACGGCCACTTCTAAATTCATTTTGGTTTGCAGCAGAGGGCGTAGCGCGAAGATATCCGCATCCTGCATATGCCGTCTATCTTCGCGCAAATGCAGCGTAACACTATCAGCACCAGCCTGCTCTGCACGTAATGCAGCCTGCACTACGCTGGGATATTTAGTACCACGCGCTTGCCGAATCGTGGCGACGTGGTCAATGTTTACACCTAATTTAATCATTTTGAAAATTTTCTGTTATTAAAATAATTTACAACCCTTGTAGGTCTATCAAAAGCTGCCTTGTATGCAGCGGCTTATCACCCAAATAATGTGCCAACAAATAGCGCATTAATTGCTTGCTTTGATTCTGCGTTTGGCTATCGGCATAGTCATCATTCGCCATATTCAATAAAGTAGTACCATTTAATTGTACGCCGTTTTTAGTGGCACTCAACGCGCATGCGCCGTACTCTGCTTCATAGCGGTAGACTTTATCAGCGATAATCTCTGCCTCATTTTCGTCGGTGATTAATGGCACTGCATAGCCCATTTCTTGTAACAATTTAAGCTCAAACCTACGCAAAGTAATCGCTAAATTTTTGGCAGAACTAGCATTTTGGCCGTCTATCAAATCTTGTTGTGATGCCAGTGTTTTTAGCGTGACATCATAATATTCAAACAAACTTTCATGCGCATCTTCGCGTGGCAGCAGGCGCAACAATAGTTCATTCATATAAAAGCCACACATTAATGCTTCGCCATTTAACAGCGTTAAGCCCGCATTCCAATCTAGGCTATGCAAGGTTTTAAGCTCATTTTTGCCAGACCATGCGCCAGATAGCATTTGAAAAGATTGCAGCATACCTCGCATGGCGGAATGCGGCCTGCGTGCACCTTTAGCCACTGCAGCAATTCGGCCAAACTGCTGGCTAAATAGTTCCACCACCAAGCTGGTTTCTTTGAATGGGTAAGTATGCAGCACGTATACAGGCTGATTATCGTGCTTATACAAATTGACAGAAATTGCCAAGATTATCGCTCTAGCTGACTCAAGCTTTGCAACACTTCGTCTTCTGCCTTTTGTATCAAAAGTGGTACCAGCATTTTTGAAAGGTTAGGCATAGTGGAAATATCTGAGGTTTCTGTACTTGAAAAAAGTATCATGGCGTATAAATTTTCAGCTTCTGCATGCAGTGGCGTAAATTTACCAAAGCCGTATCTGGAATTTTTGATAAGCTGCCATGCACCCTTTGGTTCAGCGTATTCAGGTTTGTCAAAATGGTGTTTAATCTCTTCAGTAGAGATACTTTTCAACGGGTAATCGCCATTATCAGCCAAAATCACCCAGCCCATATCACCATCTTTGCTGGTATTTTTTAGCTGATACAAATACCAATCGCCATCTTGATTCGCATCTGCTTCATATACAAGATTAAACACATTATTAATATTGCCCGTCTTACGATTGATAGCGTAGTAAATGCCCGCATCATCTAGCGTAATCGGCTTGCTATAAATAGGCAGGTTAAAAACATTGTGTTCAGACATCAGCCAACCCTAAATTAAAGCCTAGGCCTAAATTAAAAACAGACACCTTTATAAAAGCGATTGATTCAGACTATTGTATAAGGCAACTTTAATGAGGCTTACTTTAGTAACCTAGGCTTTTTAACGCTCTTTCGTCATCTGCCCAGCCACCCTTTACTTTTACCCAGGTTTCTAAGTACACCTTGCTACCAAATAACTTTTCCATATCTTGACGCGCTTCAGTCGATATTTGTTTCATTTTTTCGCCACTTTTACCAATTAACATCGGTTTTTGGCTATCTTTATCCACAATAATCGCAGCAAAAATGCGGCGCAAGCCTTTAACTGTTTCAAATTTTTCAATTTCTACTGTCACTGCATACGGTATCTCATCACCTAGCAAGCGGAATATTTTTTCGCGGATTAGTTCAGCCGCTAAAAAGCGTTCGTTTTTATCGGTTAACTCATCTTCACCGTAAATCGCCTCTTGCTCAGGCAAGTATTGGCGAGTCGTTTCTAGCAATTCGTCTAAATTTAGGCTTTTTTTGGCGCTCACAGGAATAATGCCCACAAACGGATGCAGCAAATCGAAATCCTGAATCAATGGTAATAAATTGTTTTTGTCGCCCATTAAATCGGCTTTGTTCACCACTAACAGCACTGGCTTATCTTTTGGTAAAAGGCTTAATACTTTTGTGTCCGCCTCACCCAGTTTCATCGGCTCAATCACAAATAGCACCACATCCACTTCAGTCAACACTTGCGTGACCGTTTTATTTAAACCTTTATTAAGCGCATTTAAATGCTTTTGCTGAAAACCTGGTGTGTCTACAAATAAAAATTGCGTGTCATCTCTAGTGTGAATGCCCAGCAAGCGATGGCGCGTAGTTTGCGCTTTGCGCGAAGTAATCGCTAATTTCATGCCTAAAATATGGTTAAGTAATGTCGATTGATTATCTGGGTTTGAATCTTGTGTCATGTATTCGTTTCTATTTTGTATCGTTCTATTTTGAATAGTGCTAATTCATGTTGCGCAAGCACACTATTGATTTATTTTTTCTAATGCCAGCTGTGCGGCACGCTGTTCGGCAATGCGACGGCTGGTGCCTTCACCAACGGTTGAAAGGCCTAAGCCTTTAATCTCGCAAGCTACCTTAAAAGTTTGGGCATGCGCTTCGCCTTCTATCAACACCACGTTGTAATCGGGCAGATCCATTTTTTTACTTTGCAAATACTCTTGCAATTGCGATTTGGCATCTTTGTCGATGGTTTTAGGGTCAATTTCAGTGAGTTTACCTTGAAATAATTTTAAGACTAATGTTTCAGCTGCATCATAGCCACCATCAATATAAACAGCGCCAACAATTGCCTCAAGCGCATCAGCCAAAATAGAGGGACGACGCCAGCCAGCGCTTTTCATTTCACCTTCACCTAGCTTAAGTGAATCGCCAACATTCAGGCTAATTGCAATTTCGCATAAGGTTGATTCTTTAACCAATTGCGCACGCAATCGGCTTAAATCGCCCTCAGGTAACTTATTAAATCGGTTGTAGAGCTGATTAGCGATAATAAAATTAAGCGCGCCGTCACCTAAAAACTCTAAACGCTCATTATTGTTTGCAGAAAAGCTGCGATGTGTAAGCGCCTGCACAAGCAGGCCCAAATTTTTAAAAGAATAGCCTAAACGAGCAGCAAAGTGCTCTTTAATAGGACGGTCAAGCGTCATATGAGATTACGACCATGTGTCATTACTTAGTCGCAGTAGCGTTAAAATTTAGTAACGCACTAGCGTTTGCCACAATAGGTACTACAACTTGATACTCAACAGAAACCACACCATCATTTAGCATTAAATCAGCGCCTTTAACTACTGAAATATTGTCTACTGTGGCTGACTTATCGAATGCATCTGCTACCGCCTTTTTACTGGTTAAGTCAGATGAATCTGCTATTTTTTTTATTGCGCTTTTAACGCTCATAAACTCTAAATACGCAGGGCCAATTTTAAAACCTAACATGCCCAAAAATACAATTGCTGCAATGACAATTAGCATGCCAATAAATGAGCCACCTTTTTGATTGTTTTTTTGATTTGTGTAGTACATATTATCTCCTTGTAATAAATTTAAAGCATGTTGCTAAGCATAGCTCTAAATTATGAATTCATAGCTACTGAATCTTGGTACCAATTCTGCCAAATTGGTCAAAATTAAACCAGATAAAAAATGCCTTGCCCACTAAATTATGTTCTGGCACAAACCCCCAAACACGACTATCGGCACTATTATCGCGATTATCGCCCATTGCAAAGTAATGTCCTGCTGGCACTGTTATTGTCTCACCATTTTGTAGCTTTTCGCCTAATGATCCAGATGGATACTGATTAGGAATATCATGCACCAAAATATCATGATTGACATCTACTAATTGCTCAGTTGACTGCTGCGCTGTCATGCTATTTTCTTGGTTACTACCGTCAATATCTTTAAAAGACATTTTATAACTGTAATCGCCTATTAACGTAACTTGCAGTTTATTACCGTTTACAATCAATTGCTTATCTTGATATTGAATGGTATCGCCAGGCAGACCAACAACACGTTTAATATAATCAATTGTAGGCTCTGGCGGATAATGAAACACAAACACATCGCCACGTTTAGGCTGGTTCATTTTTATAAAAGTGTTATTTAAAACTGGCACGCGCAAACCATAGTCAAATTTATTCACTAATATATAGTCGCCAGCAAGCAATGTTGGCATCATAGATCCAGATGGAATTTTAAATGGCTCTACCAAAAAAGAGCGCAGCGTAAACACCAACAAGATTACGGGGAAAAAGCTTTTACTGTATTCCACATACCAAGGCTCGGCTTGATTACCACGATTTTTACGTAAAACCCAAATATCCAGTAACCAGATTAAACCAGTTACCACCAAAATCGCAATCATAAATAATGCAAAATACATGCGTTAAACCCTTTTTGTTTGACTTCTTTTTAATTAACTTTTTACTTAACTTTTTAATTAACTTTTTACTTAATTTTTTCTTTATCTTTTCTACTTATCTTCGACTCTTAATATCGCCAAAAACGCCTCTTGTGGAATCTCTACATTACCCACTTGTTTCATGCGTTTTTTACCTTCTTTTTGTTTATCTAGCAATTTGCGTTTACGTGAAACGTCACCACCATAACATTTTGCAATCACGTTTTTGCGCATGGCTTTTACCGTTTCGCGCGCAATAATAGTAGCACCAATTGAGGCTTGAATTGCCACATCAAACATTTGACGCGGAATTAGCTCGCGCATTTTCTCTGCTACTTGACCACCACGATAGCGACTATTGGTGCGATGTACAATTAAGCTCAGCGCATCAACGCGTTCACCGTTCACCATAATATCTAACTTAACCAAATCTGCCGCTCGAAATTCTAAAAACTCATAATCCATGGAAGCATAGCCGCGTGAAACGGATTTTAATTTGTCAAAGAAATCCAGCACCACTTCATTCAGCGGCATTTCGTAACTGAGCATCACTTGCCTGCCCATATACTGCATATTTTTCTGAATACCACGCTTATTATTACAAAGCGTCATCACAGGCCCCACATAATCTTGTGGCATTAGCAAATTCACATTAATCACAGGCTCACGAATTTCTTCAATACGCGACATATCGGGCAAACGTGATGGATTCTCAATTTGCTGCACAGTGCCATCTTTTAACATCAGCTCATACACGACGGTAGGCGCGGTGGTAATCAAATCCATATCGTATTCGCGCTCTAAGCGCTCTTGTACGATTTCCATATGCAATAAGCCCAAAAAGCCGCATCTAAAACCAAAACCCAAAGCGGTAGAGTTTTCTGGCTCAAATAAAAGTGAAGCATCATTTAAACTTAACTTTTCAAGCGCCGTTCTTAACGCTTCAAATTGATTCGACTCAACTGGGTACAATCCAGCAAATACTTGCGGTTTCACTTCTTTAAAACCAGCTAAAGGTTCTGCAGCAGGCTTAGTTGCCAGTGTCACGGTATCGCCCACTTTTGCACTGGCGAGTTCTTTAATGCCTGCAATAATAAAACCTACTTCACCTGCAGATAATGCTGTTTTTTGTAAAGATTTTGGTGTAAAAACGCCAACTTGCTCACACAAAAATTCGGCATGTGTTGCCATCAAACGAATCTTATCTTTCGGCTTTAGCACGCCATCAATCACACGCACTAGCATCACAACGCCCACATAATTATCAAACCATGCATCAATCACCAATGCTTTCAGCGGCTTAGTCGCATCGCCAACAGGTGGCGGCACTTTGGCAATCACCGCTTCTAACACATCGCGCACACCCAAACCTGTTTTGGCAGAGCAAAGCACTGCGTCAGAGGCATCTACGCCAATCACATCCTCAATTTCCTGCTTCACGCGTTCTGGGTCTGCAGAAGGCAAATCGATTTTATTCAATACTGCGGTTACTTCAACACCTAAATCTAGCGCGGTGTAACAGTTAGCCACGCTTTGCGCTTCAACACCTTGGCTGGCATCCACCACCAATAATGCGCCTTCACAGGCAGAGAGTGAACGTGAAACTTCATAACTAAAATCCACATGGCCTGGCGTATCAATCAGATTTAATTGATAAATTTCACCATCATCGGCTTTGTAATTTAGCGCAGCGGTTTGGGCTTTAATGGTGATGCCGCGCTCACGTTCAATATCCATGCTATCTAGCACTTGCGCTTCCATTTCGCGATCGGCCAAACCACCACAAAGATGAATGATGCGATCTGCTAATGTAGATTTGCCATGGTCGATATGGGCAATAATGGAGAAATTTCGGATATTTTTCATGTTAACTTTTTAGACTTTACAAACAAATAAAGCGCTTCAAGCGCTTTTTTTCAATAGGCATAATTTTACAACAAATGATTGATTAATTTGCAATTAATTAATCAATCCAGCATTTGAAATTTAGCAAAGTTATGCACTTACCTTTGATTCAATGTCGATAATAAGTCATACATAAAAAGTATAAAAAACATATCGAATATAACTTGTGAATCATTGTTTACTATTTTATTTTTTTACTGTATCTTTTTATTCAATAAAAACAATTTAATAATGCCTATGTTTAATCAAACGCAATTCATTAGAACATTCAAAGGTGAAGAGCTTCTTATTCAAACAAATGTTGCTGCTATAGATACTGAAACACAAACAGTACTTAGACTATGTGATGGCAAGTTTGCTTATGATTTTTTAAAGCTGAACGTAAAACATGTTCAAAACTTTAGCCAGATTATTCAATCACTTTTGTATAATCATTGCATCACCGAACTCACTAACGAATCCCTTAAAAATTTTCACCTAAATCGCGCACTACTCGGCCACGATAATATAGAGAGGCGCTCATCCAATCGCACACTAGCAGGTAATTCTGACTATGCTGGCACATCACTCAATCAGCAAACCAGTTATAAGCAAGCCATTTCAATACTTAACAATGCGTTAATTGAGTTAGATTCTGAGCAGCTATCTAGTTGGCTAGCACATACAGAAACCTGCAATAACGAAGGTGAGTTTAATCAATTATTAGATAATTTTAGAGCTATTTACAGCAAGTTAACTTCGCATGACAAAGCCAGTGAAATCATACGAACGGCAATAAAATTCATCTAATATATTAGGCTAATTCATGTACTTAAATAATTTTTTTGCTGATGATATAGAGACGCTACATTATATTCGTTGTGAAAAATCAGAAGAAATTTCGCTAAAAATTAAAATTGCTTTTCAGCCGATTATTAATTGTGAAACGGGAGAGATTTACGCATATGAGGCCTTGGTTCGTGGTGCTAACGGTGAATCTGCATTTGATGTAATTGCCAGTCAGTCGCCACAGCAACTATACCGATTTGACCAAACTTGTCGCGTGTTAGCTATTGAAACTGCCGCCAAGTTAGGCATTAAGGCAAAACTATCGATTAATTTTATGCCGAATGCAGTATTTGAACCATCAAGCTGTATTAAAGTGACTTTGGCAGCAGCAAAAAAATGTCAATTGCCCATAGAACAAATTATATTTGAGCTTTCTGAAACAGAAAAAGTAACGGATTATAAACATTTAGAAGACATTATGTCTTCTTATAAAAATCATCCGCTCAAAATGGCAATTGATGATTTTGGCTCGGGCTATTCTGGCTTAAATCTATTAGTCAACTTTAAACCTGAAATCATTAAACTTGATATTGAATTGGTACGTAACATTGATACTGATCAAGTAAGAATTGCGGTTGCAGAAGGTATTATTAAAACCTGCTATTTGCTGAATATTTTAGTTATTGCAGAAGGTATTGAAACGATTAGTGAATATTTAACCTTGCGCAAGCTGGGCGTTACGCATTTTCAGGGCTATATGTTTGCACATCCAGCAACTGAGCAATTACCATTAGTAAATTTAGACGCTGTTTTAAACGGCAACATTTAAAGCGATTGGATATAAAAAAGCGCCACATCAATGTTTTGTTGATGTGGCGCTTTAAAGTTTACTTGCTTAGTTTAGAACAACTTACTTGCCCACTTTAATGGGCACATATAGTGTATTTTCGCCACGTAAGACTAATACCGCAACAGTTTTACCTGCAGCTACGGCATTAATTTGTTTATTAAACTGCTCTACACTTTGGCTTTCTGAGTTATTTAATCCCAAAATCACATCACCACGACGAATACCTGCTTGCGCCGCTGCTCCAACACTGTCCACAACCAATAAACCATTTTTGCCGTTAAGCTTTTTCTTTTGCTGTGGCGTTAGTTCTTTTAGTGTTAAGCCAATTTTATTGGCTTCGGCTTTAGTGGGCGATTTGCTTGGCGCAGCTGCCTCGCTAGGATCAGTTGGCATTTCACCTACACCCACGCTTAGGTTTTTAACAGCGCCTTTACGCAGTATTTCAACGGCTGCCATTTTTCCTGGTTTGCTTGCACCTACGGCGCGCGGTAAATCACTAGATGACACAATCGGTTTGTTATCAAACTTAGTAATGACATCACCTGCTTCTAAACCACCTTTATCTGCTGGACCATTTTTTTCAACGCCAGCAATCAGTGCGCCGTTGGTATTTTTCATGCCGAATGAATCAGCCAATTCTTTAGTTAACTCTTGAATAGCAATGCCCAGCCAGCCGCGGGTAATTTTGCCAGTGGCTTTCAATTGATTCGAAATATCAATCGCTACATCAATTGGAATAGAAAATGACAAACCTACAGAACCACCGCTGCGGCTATAGATTTGTGAGTTAATACCAACCACCTCGCCAGCCAAATTAAACAAAGGGCCACCAGAGTTGCCTGGATTAATCGCTACGTCGGTTTGAATAAATGGTACGAAATTCTCTTGTGGTAAAGCGCGACCTTTGGCGCTGACAATACCTGCTGTCATCGTATTTTCCAAACCAAACGGTGAGCCAATTGCTGCTACCCATTGCCCAACTTTTAATGTGCTAGGATCGCCAATAGTCACTTTTGGCAGATTAGTCGCTTCAATCTTAATCAGCGCCACATCGGTGCGTCTATCAAAACCGATGGTTTTGGCTTTAAATTCACGCTTGTCCGATAGTTTAACCAATACCTCATCTGCTTCACTCACTACATGCGCATTGGTTAAAATATAACCATCGCTGCTAATAATAAAACCTGAGCCTAATGAAGAAGATTTATATTCTTGCCCGCCTTGATTACCAGGGTTTCCCGGTACGCCAGGAATGCCGAAGCGTTTAAAGAATTCTTGTAAATTTTCATCATCTGGCATACCTGGGAATGGCATGCCGTTATTGCCACCGCCCTGCACTACTTGCGTCACGCTAATATTCACCACTTCGGCGCCATGCTTTTCTGCAAGCTCGGTAAAATCGGGCAAATCTTTGGCAATTGCGGTTTGATTTAAAGTATTGAACAAAAACATCACACTCAATGCTGTTGTAGAAATCCATTTTTTTAACATCTAAATCCCTCAAGTAATGATAAAAAACTTTGTTACCTTTTAAATAAGTGAGCGGTTTAAGCCAACAAAGTAACAAATAATTATGAAAATTTTATTTCCGAATCCTGCGTTGCTAACCTTAAAATAACAGGCTGTTCTTCTAAAAAATAACGACTAGCTGTGGTGTGACCTTTTACCCATATTAATCCTATAACCAAGCCAATCAATGCACCAGTAATAGATCCCACGTTATTGTGCGTCATCTCATTTACTAATATGGCGCCTATCATCATAGTTACAAGAGGCAGTATATAAAGCAAAAGCGCACTTTTAAGAAGCGCGCGTTCATTAATACCCACAATAACGCTATCGCCTACTCTAGCGTTGATACGATTTTGTGCTTTAAAAGCGGTTGATTGATGCGCAAATAGCTTACCCCAAATAGAGTTGCCGCAGCCACGCGTTTTACCGCATAGGCCACAGGCTGCTTTACGTTCTATTTCAAGAGTTGCTGTGGAATCGCTTAGATTATGGCTGCTGTGACCGACTGAAAGGATAATGGCACGTTCTTCTATCATGCTTTAATGACCATTTATATTGCGTGATTAAATTATCGCGTAGAGGCAGTTTGCTTTTTAAAACTAACCGCCTTGGCGATTTGTTGCACTGTTGCTAAAGGCACTTCGCCAACCACCATTACTTGATATCCCTCTACTACATTGGCGCAAATATTTGTAGAGCCTATTAAATGGTGGCCAATTTTTGGTCGTTTTCCTTTGATAATTGGCTCAATAAACAAAGAAACAGAGGCAATGCCATCAGAAAATATCATTTGGTTTACTGGTGCTGTTTTGCCGTTTGCTATAAATTCAACATGATCTACTTTAATATAACCAGGCGGCAATTCAGCCACTATCCAGTTAGTGTGCACGCGGTTAAGTAGCGCGGTATCTTCCATTTCATATTTTTTAGTCAAATCTATTGAAGGCTGATACCAGTTTAAATCTTGCGAATTCAGCATGCTTAGCTCTTGAAAAGTGATTTGCTCTAGTGTTTCGCTTTTGTCATTTATCAATGTCATTTTAACAAGCAAGCCAAATTCGGTGTCTGTCCAAATTTTGTAAGTGTAACGATAAGCATCTTTAGGAATAAGCTCAATAATTTGCGCTTGGCGGCCAGCTACGTAATCTAGCATGCCTACCCGTGCTGTATAACTCACTTTTAATGATTGCAAATTGACTGGCAACATGGCTGGAAACAAGTTTTGTCCACGCCGCTTTTCAATAATCACTTTGTCATTTTTAGGGTGAAAAATAACAATATCACTACCTTGACTAAACACTTCTCTTGGCTGTTTCGCTGGTAACTTTTTGTCCATAACGCGATTATCTATAATCATGTTGCGTGTTAACTCTTGGCCAGCATTATTCATGTGCGTAATTTGCACTGAACTAGCTTGTTGACCATTTTGATAGACAAAAATACCTTGGTAGTTAAGTTCACGCGCAGCGAAAGCCGCTTTTTGCAATACCAGCCATGCATCTTCAGCGGCTAAGCTAGCATTACTAAAGCTAAGTAAGCCACTGCTAACTAACATTACTACCAATAAAATTCTTAACATTGCTACTATTTCTCAGCGTTTGGAAGGCTAACGTTTTGAATATAATAAGTAACACCGTTGGGTGCAGCCGCATGGTGTGCCTCTAAATACTCTAAGGGCATACTTTGCGCAATTTCTACAGGTGATGCATCTTCTATGCTGACTTGTTGTTGCAACACCATTACGCCAACAAACATAACTGCAGCTACTGATGCCGCCACTGACCAAAACTGATTGGTTTTGTAAAAACTAGTTTTAGTGCCTGCTTCTGCTGTAATGGCAGGTGGCGCTAGTACTGTTGGCTCATCACCCAAAGCATTCATTACACGCGCACTAAAGCCTTGGCTTAAAACCAGCTCATTGCGCATGGCATCACCTATCAAATGATAATGTTGCCAGCAGTCTTTTAACTCACCGCCCGATTTTATCGATCTGATTAGATGCTCAGCATTTTCAACATCAAACTCACCATCAATCAATGCAGATAATTGGTCTTTCATTATTTACCTCTAAATCTAATAGTATTCACTGACACTATTTAAAAATGGTTGAATAGCAAAGCGCTAGTCAACTTATTTATTACTACCAACGCTTACCGTCTGGCGTATCCAAAAGTGGGCGTAGTTTTAATGCAATTGTTTCACGCGCTCTAAAAATACGTGAGCGCACGGTGCCAATAGGGCATTGCATTAAGGTTGCAATTTCTTCGTAACTTAAGCCTTCTAATTCGCGCAAGGTAATCGCTGTGCGTAACTCTTCTGGCAAGCTGGCTACAGTATCATTCACCGTCTGCGCAATTTCTTTTGTCATCATGGCCGTTTCAGGTGTTTCCATGGTGCGCATTTCGTTGCCATCTTCAAAGTTCTCAACATCTTCAATTTCAACGTCTTGCATTACTTGCGGCCTGCGACCCATTGAAACTAAATAGTTTTTGGCGGTATTAATGCCAATGCGATAAAGCCACGTATAAAACGCGCTGTCACCCCTGAAGTTGTGCAAAGCGCGATACGCTTTAATAAAAGATTCTTGTACAACGTCTTCTACTTCTGCTTGATCACGAATCATACGCGACAACAAACGGCCTAATTTGCGGTGATATTTCTCCACTAGCATGCCAAATGCTTTTTTATCGCCTTGCTGCGCCCGTTCCACTAACACTTGATCGATTTCGCGAGTTCCTGCAACTGCTGTGTTGATTGGCTTATCAGCCATTAATAACCCGCTCCCATTTTGATTCGTCTTATAACCCACATTATACGCCTGCGTGGCAGGTTCTACGAAACTAGAACGGGATAGCGCTTCAATTTTACTCGTTTGTAACATTTGCATCCTCCAGAATAACGCGTTACGTTTTGCACTGACAATTCACATTTTTATATTGCTAGCTTATGGTGAAAGACACAGATAAACTCTTATTAGTTCATTCATTTACATTAGTTTATGTCACAACAATTTGATGTGCTTATTATTGGCAGCGGTTTAGCTGGCCTAACCATGGCTTTGCAAGTGGCCGACACCAAACGCGTATGCTTGGTGAGCAAGCGAGAAATATCAGATAGCGCGAGTAGTTGGGCACAAGGCGGCATTGCAGCCGTGCTTAATAGTGATGATACGATTGAAGAACATATACAAGATACCTTGATTGCAGGCGCGGGTTTGTGCGATGTAGAAGTAACGCGCATGGTTGCAACAAAAGGTTTCGAAGCGATTGAGTGGCTGATTAATCAAGGTGTAGAGTTTACGCGCGAGGCCGATAACAGTAACTTTCACTTAACGCGCGAAGGTGGCCATAGCCATAGGCGTGTTGTACATGTGGCCGATGCAACAGGGCAAGCCGTACAAAAAACTTTGGCGCAAAAAGTGCGTGAGCACGCCAATATCACCATATTAGAAAATCATATTGCGGTTGATTTAGTCACCGCTAAAAAATTAGATAAAAACATCGCTAACGACCAATGCCTGGGCGCCTATATTTTAGATAACAATACAGGGCGTGTGATGACAATTGCCGCCGCGCAAACTGTTTTAGCCACAGGTGGTGCGGGCAAAGTGTATTTGTACACGACCAATCCAGATGTCAGCACAGGAGACGGCATTGCCATGGCTTGGCGCGCAGGCTGTAGAGTTGCCAATATGGAATTTATTCAGTTTCACCCTACTTGTCTTTACCACCCGCATGCTAAATCTTTTTTAATTAGCGAAGTAGTCCGTGGCGAAGGCGGCTTGTTAAAGTTACCTGACGGCACGCGTTTTATGCCAGAGCATGATGAGCGCGAAGAACTAGCACCTCGCGATGTGGTGGCTCGCGCAATTGACTTTGAAATGAAAAAACGTGGCTTAGATTGCGTGTATTTAGATATCACGCACAAACCTGCGACTTTTATTCAAGAACATTTTCCTAATATTTACGCGCGCTGTTTAGAGCTAGGCATTGACATTACTAAGCAAGCTATTCCTGTTGTGCCAGCGGCGCATTATAGTTGCGGCGGTGTGATGACAGATGCCACAGGCGCCACAGATATTGACTGTTTATATGCGATTGGCGAAACCGCTTGTACAGGTTTGCATGGTGCGAATCGATTAGCCAGCAATTCTTTATTAGAATGTCTGGTATTTGGCCAAGCAGCGGCAAACGCCATATTAAGCGCGCCTGATCAAGATTTTCGCGCATTACCGCATTGGGATGAAAGCCGTGTAACAGATGCAGATGAAGAGGTGCTGATTACGCATACTTGGAATGAATTGCGCCGCTTTATGTGGAATTACGTGGGTATTGTGCGCACCAATAAACGCCTAAGCCGCGCGCTGCATCGCATTCATATGCTGCGCGACGAAGTAAACGAGTTTTACAGCAATTTTAGAGTGAGTAACGATTTAATAGAGCTGCGTAACTTGCTGCAAGTGGCAGAATTGATTGTTGTTAGCGCGATTGAACGACATGAAAGTCGCGGCTTGCATTTCAGCAAAGATTATCCTGATTTATTAAGCGAAGCGATTCCAACCGTGTTAAGCCCAAATAATTATTCCAGCTTGCTGGATAGTTAATATCAGACAATCAATATCGTAGAGTTAGCCTTGCGATTTCCTACCATCATAATTTCATGTTTTTACGCGGCCATTTTTTTGCCTTTTTGCGCACAAGCAAACGATTTAGCACCCAAAATTACTCAATTTTACGATGGTGATACCGTTAAGATTCAAGACGGATTAAATGTATACAAATTGCGTCTGACCGATATTGATGCGCCAGAGACTAATCAATCTTATGGCAAAACGGCAAAACGTGCGCTAACAAAACTGTGTAAAAATGCCGATATACAGGTTTATCTATCTGGTATTGATAAATACCAACGTAATCTAGGCAAGCTAAGCTGCAATAATCAAGATGCAAGTGTTTTTATGATTAGTAACGGACATGCTTGGTTTAATCGTCGTCACTCAATGGATTACACTTTGGACCTAGCAGAGCAGACAGCTAGAACTAACAAAATTGGCCTGTGGAAACGCAAAAAACCCATGCCACCTTGGCAATGGCGACAGCATCATTCGCACGGTTAACTACATTTAGTCAAACAATTGCCACATAATTAGATTAAAATATTCACATTTAAATTTTCAGGAAATATCTATGCAAGTCGCTATGAATACCGTTGTTACCATGACCTATGAACTTAAAAACGCAGACGGAGAAGTGCTAGAATCAAGCGCTGAGCCAGTTGCCTACTTGCATGGCGGCTATGACAACATTTTCCCAAAAGTAGAAGAAGCCATGCATGGCAAAAATGTTGGCGATGTGGTTGAAGTAAGCCTTGAGCCAGTAGATGGCTTTGGTGATTACGACGAAGAGTTGGTACAAATTGAGCCTGCAAGCGCTTTTCCTGCGGCTGAATTAAAAGTGGGTATGCAATTTGAAGGTGAAGACGAAACAGGTGAAGTTATTTTATACACCGTGACTGAAATTGCAGATGGCAAAGTGGTTGTGGACGGCAATCATCCTTGGGCTGGTGAGCGTTTACTATTTAAAGCAACGATTACAGAAGTACGTAGCGCCAGCAAAGAAGAAGTTTCACACAGCCATGTACATGGCGCAGGTGGTCATCACCACTAATTAAATAGCTATAAAAATCAAAGCATTAACAATCAAAAGCCTATCAGTAAGCGCTACGTTTACTGATAGGCTTTTTTTGAATCTAAATTGACAGTTTTCTGCTTAAACAACCCTAATAGGCCATAGTATTCGGCATGTTTTAGTGCTTAAATATAAGCTCCTAAAAGGTTTAATCATGCTTAAGCAAGTATCAATTGGTTTAATGATGTTTTTTTGCTTGGCAAATTGCCTAGCGAACACCACCCCCGCTAAACAACAAGAAAATGATAAAGCGTTTAGTGCCCCAGAGTTAAATACAGCTGATATTCAGCCTCCTACTCAAGCTGATGCGCTTTTTTTACCTACTCATGAAAATGATTTATGGGCTAAAAACGCTTTGGGTGAAGATTTTCACCAATTTTTTATCAAAAAAATAAAAAATAAAAAAACTAAATCCAACGCGCTCAAAATGGATTATCACCTAAGCGCTGCATTTAAAGTAACCAACAAAGCTGATCAATCGCACAATAGCTATATTGAAATTGATAATGCTCATATTGAAACATTGGACGTGCCTGAAATACAATTTTCAGATGATGCATATCAGTGGAATCCCGCTAATGTCAGCATTATGAAATTGGGCCAAGACTATCAACTATTTGTAGATGATGAAGTTTCAACTGGTCAATTGTATAAAGGATTTTGGGATGGAGAAGAAACTACGGCGTTTGAGGACTTTATAGAAGAGTATTTTAGCTTTCACACCGCAGCATTAATACGATACTTGATTTTATTAGTAGGTATTTTTTTTGTGATAGCGGCTTATCTATTAAGAGAAAAAATCATGGCCCACATGCGCCTTGAATAAATAGGCGCTTTGTCCAACCCTATAATTTACAACAAGTTTTTCATCTTATATAACCACTCTAACGCCATTTTAGGCGTTAAATCATCTGGCTGAACTTGCTCTAAAGCTTCTAATACGGGGTGTGCTGGTAACGGATCTGGTTCAGCATGACGAATAAACATATCTGGCTGCTGAATATGCTGTGCAATTTGATTGTTTTCTAATTGCATTAATTTACGCTTGGCGATTACCACTACCGTTTTAGGAATACCCGCCAATTGCGCTACTTGAATACCGTAACTCATTTGGGCAGCGCCCTCTTCTACCTTGTGCATAAACACAATATTGTTACCGTGCTCAACCGCATCCAAGTGCACATTGGCGGCTTGTTTCGCATCGTCTACAATCCGCGTCAATTCAAAATAGTGGGTGGCAAATAATGTGTAACTTTTATTCTTATCCAGTAATTGTTTAGCCACTGCCCACGCTAAACTTAAGCCATCAAATGTACTGGTGCCGCGCCCTATTTCATCTAACAACACCAAGCTTTTATCGGTGGCATTGTGCAAAATATTGGCGGTTTCTGTCATTTCCACCATAAAGGTAGAACGTCCACCTGCCAAATCATCAGATGCACCGATTCGCGTGAAGATACGATCAATTTCGCCGATTTTAGCGACATTTGCTGGCACAAAACAGCCGCAATGCGCCAATAACACAATTAATGCCGTTTGCCGCATAAAAGTGGATTTACCACCCATATTGGGGCCAGTAATCAACAGTAATTGGCGATAAGGATTAAGCAACACATCATTGGCAATAAAGGGCTGGCCGTTGCTGGCAACTGATATGCTTTCTACAACAGGGTGGCGTCCAGCGATGATTTCAATGCCTGGCGTTTGGGTAAACTGTGGTTGGACGTAATTTAAACTTTTTGCGCGCTCTGCAAAACAGCATAAAACATCTAAGCTTGCCACCGCGCCACTATTGGTTTGCAAAGCCGCCACAAAGGGAATCAGTTGATCCAGCACTTGGTCGTATAGCATTTTTTCGCGCGCCAAAGCGCGGTCGTTTGCGCTTAATACTTTATCTTCAAATGCTTTTAATTCAGGCGTAATAAAGCGCTCCGCATTTTTTAGCGTTTGGCGACGGCGATATTCTGCTGGCGCATTTTCGGCCTGTGCGCGGCTAATTTCAATGTAAAAACCATGCACGCTGTTGTATTCTACTTTTAGGTTTTGCAAGCCAGTGCGGGCTTTTTCGGCCGCCTCAAATTGCAAAAGAAAATCGCCATGATTGGTTTGCAAACTACGTAATTCATCTAATTCTGCATCAAAGCCGTTGGCAATTACACCGCCCTCACGCAATAGGGATGAAGGCTCTGGTTGAATCGCTTTGCTCAACAAATCAACCACAAGCAAAGGCGCTTGTAGGTTTGCGGCTAAGGTTTCCAGCAAAATAGTTTGATTAGAAACTAATTGGTTTTGCAGTAAAGGCAACTGCAACAAACTGGCAGCCAAGCCTGATAAATCGCGCGGTCTAGCCGTTTTTAAGGCAATACGCGTGGTAATCCGCTCAATATCGCCAATGGCCTTTAAAATACTTTGTAAGTGCTGATACTGTGCAGCCGATAGTAATTCGGCCACAGCATCATGGCGCTTTACAATCAAGCTTCTATCGCGCAACGGGTGATGCAGCCAATGCCGCAGCAAGCGCGCGCCCATAGCCGTCTGCGTGGTATTTAAGAGCGAATACAAAGTGGGCGATGCTTCACCGCGCAAGGTCATATCAATTTCTAAATTGCGCCGTGTTGCCGCATCTAGCTGAATGGTTTCAGAAGTCGATTCAACGCTAATGGTGTGAATATGCGGCAAAGCAGCGCGCTGCGTATGCTTAACATAATCGAATAGCGCACCCGCAGCGCAAACTGCTGGCTTTAAATCTGCGCAACCAAAACCATTTAAATCACGGGTATTTAATTGCTTGGTTAAGCTGGCAATTGCACTATCCAAATCAAATTGCCAACTGCTTAGTCGTTTTTTAGGTGCTTTGTGTTGATTGATATTCGCGATTTGTGCGGCATGCTGCTGGCTATCTTCACACACAATTTCGGCTGGGTTAATGCGCGCCAGCTCCTGTGAAAGTTGACCGATGGCGACTTCACTCAAAACAAATGCGCCAGAAGCCAGATTCAATTGCGCCAAGCCAATTAAACCATCGCCAAAGCAAATACTTAGCAGTACGTTGTCGCGTGTTTCATCCAGCAAAGCGGTATCGGTTAGTGTGCCTGGCGTTAAAATACGCGTCACTGCACGCTCAACCGGGCCTTTACTGGTTGCAGGGTCGCCAATCTGCTCACAAATCGCTACCGCTTCACCCATTTTGGCCAGTTTGGCTAAATATTGCTCAGCCGCGTGATAAGGCACACCTGCCATTTTGATGGGCTCGCCATTGCTACTACCGCGCCGCGTGAGCGTAATACCAAGCAAACGCGCCGCCTTTTCTGCATCCTCAAAAAATAGTTCATAAAAATCACCCATGCGATAAAACAAGAGCATATCGGGATGTTGTGCTTTTAAGCCCAAATATTGGCGCATCATTGGCGTGTGGCTGTTAGCAGCCTTATCTTTAGTTGATTCTATCAATGTGCAGTTCTCTATTTGTAAATAGTGTGGCTTTAGCAATAATTAGCCATTTTAACAGCGGAATTTCAGTTTTAACATCAGCACTTTTTAGCATCCATACTTTTAAAAATAGCTAATCCATTTGCATGGCTAGATGTTCAATTTTTCATCGATTATTGTAAGTATTTCGACATTTTGCATGATAAACAATAAAAATTTTAATTATTTATTCAATATAAACATAAACTTAACTAATTAACCAATATGGCACAGATTATGCAATTATAGATTTGCAAGCTTCATTAATGTAAAAGGATGACTTTAAAATGAACAATCAAAACGTATATGCTGTTTACGCTGAGTTTTTGGTGCAATGTAGAAAAGTAATGGGCCCATTTGATATTGAAAAACTAGCCAGCGATGAAGCTTATAAAGCTGATTTTTTTAATCGCGTGATGCTAAGCGAAGATGACCAATTATTTAAAATGGCCGATTTGGTTAACCGCGCATTAAGTGAAGAATCAACCAGCGTTCACTAGTACTACTAATAAAGTATTGCGCCTAGTTTTTAGGCGGAATAATAAATTCTGCTGGATGCTGATTCAGCCTGCTTGCTAATTGTCGCAAGAAAGTGCGCCATTGCTTAAAGCGTATTTTGCGCGATTTCATCGCCACATAAAGTGCAAGCCCAAAGCTAACGGTTAGATTCATCAATGCGATTAGCGCTAAACCTAATGCAGCGTAGACTACCGCTTGCCATGTCAGCATAAAATCTAAACTAAATGTAGCAAAGCCTACAAAAGCTGAAGAAAATGCAATGTGCCGAATATCAAACGGCAAGCCAAATAAAACGCCAACTGCACTCATACCGCCTAACAAACAACCAAAATAAAAATTACCCGCCAGCGAGCCTAAATTATTTTCGATGTAATTTGCTACGCGATCTAAGCGAGATACGCCCAACAGTTTTTGTAACCATTTAACGGCGCGTAAGCGTTGCGGAATTTTATTATAAATAGCCAAATTATCATGGTAACCAGCTATTAAGCCTGATAAAAACAAACAAACCCCGGCAATACCTGCATAAAATACCGCGCCACTTTTTAATGGGTGAATATCATTAAGTAAGTGATGTGCTTTTTCTGGTGTAATAAAGTGCTGGTCAAACGCGGCCAAAAACCCCCAAGCTATCAGCATGGCGGTCGGGATTGCAAAGGTCACATTTCCAAAAATGGCCACTATTTGGCTGCGCACCGTATTGGCAATCATCGCAATTAAGTGATTCATTTCTTTAGATTTACTATCTGCGGCATCGATACTGGCAGCAATTGCTGCCGCGGTCATGGCGGGCTGCTTAGTGGCTACAGTAAAATGCAAAATATGAATCAGCATAAAACCCAAGCCATAATTCAGGCTAAATAAAATTGCCTCAGTTAATGGCGCCAAGTGCAATTTAGCGATTAAGATTTTAATCATACTCATGGTGGCAATCACCACGCCAGCGCCCATCGCAGAGCGCATTAAGGCAAAATATTCATGACGATTATGGGTAATGTAATGCTCACCTGTGCGGCTGGCGTTTTCGGTCACGCGTAGCGCCATCACTTCTAAATTTTCTTGCCAATGCTCGCCCACATCATTTTTATGGCATTCGCTGTAAACCAACTCTTTGAATAAATGCACTTTTTCTAAGTTGGCGTTTGAATCAATACCCTCAGCACATTGATTAGTTAAAATATGCAATAACGTTTCTAAACGCTTAATCTGCTGCGACATGCGTTGCAATAGGTTTGTTAGGCGAATACTAGTACCCGTTTGCACGCTGTTGCGACGAATTTTGCTCACAACAGAACAACATTGATCCAACATCACCAAGATATGATTGATTTCACCCGAATTTTCTGTAAGTTGATTCGTTGCAAAAAACTTTGCCAGCTCTTCTTGCTGCGCAATAAAAGGCGAAGTGTGCTTTTCTAACTCTGGATAATTACGCAACAGCTCTGGCTCAAGCCCCAAAGCCGCAATTCGGTAGGAAAGTGCCTGCGAAGCGGCTATGACATGCTGCTGGCAGGATTTTTTTAACGCAGGCGCTGCTTCATCAAAACGCAACACATCAATCAACTCAAGCCAATGCGCATTTGGCACTGCTAAAACCCAGCTAGCATCTGTGGTTTTGGTAAAAAATAAGGCAAATAAATCAATTAAATAAGCATTATCTACCGCTTCTGGCAAAATTTTGTGCGATAGGCGCCTGCGTAATTCGGTAAAAAATCCCGTAAATACTGAATGGCGCGCAATCAAATATAAAGAGATTGGCTTGCGCTCACTTAATAACTGCAAAATAGCATCACGTAGCAACTGCGCTTTTGCTGAATCTTGATGCAACAAATAGCACAAAGCCTGAATGGCTTTAATGGCCGCCTCTACTTGATGCGGCTTTTCAGGCCGAATTTTTGCAATTAAATCGGCAATTAAATGTATGGCACGTTGCGGATTTTTTAAATCCGCAACATAGTGATCAAACGCGCTGGCTAACATTTAGCGCTTAAGCGAATTGCGTTTTTTGCGCGTTGGTTAAATGCGGGCTTAACACCTGCAACATTTGAGAGAATACTTTTGGGTTAGCTGCCACAATATTACCTGTGCTTAGCCAGCTTTCGTTGCCTTCAAAATCACCCACAATACCGCCCGCTTCTTGCACCAGCAAACCGCCTGCGGCGATATCCCATGCGGATAGATTTAGTTCAAAGAAACCATCGGTATATCCAGCCGCCACATAAGCTAAATCGAGCGCGGCAGAGCCTGGGCGGCGAATACCGCTTGTGCTTTTAATCATATCTTTTAGCATATCCATGTAAGTATCTAAGTGCGTAAAATCTTTAAATGGAAAGCCAGTAGCAATTAATGAAGTTTGCAATTTGCTGCGATTCGCCACGCGAATACGCTTGTCATTTAAAAATGCACCACGGCCTTTGGTAGCAGTAAACAAATCGTTTTTTACTGGGTCGTAAATCACTGCTTGCGTCAGTACGCCTTTTTGCTGCAAAGCAATAGAAACGCAGTACACAGGAAAATTATGCAAGAAATTAGTCGTGCCATCCAAAGGGTCAATAATCCAAATATTTTCAGATTCTTGATTAGTAGTACCGCTTTCTTCACCCAAAAATCCGTGGTCTGGATAAGCATATTTTAACGTGTCAATAATCGCCTGTTCGGCTGAGCGATCAACTTCACTCACAAAATCGTTAAAGTCTTTGCTTTGAACGGTAAGCGCGCCCACATCATTAGAAGCTTTGTTAATAATACGGCCCGCTTCACGCGCGGCTTTTACTGCATTGATTAGCATGGGATGCATGTTTGTTATCTTTACTTAAAGTCAAAAATTCGATCATTGCGATGGCAAATCGCGGCTTTGCAAAATTGAATAACACTTTGCCTTATTATGTTTACCGTCTGCCGTGTTATTTAATTTGCGCCTTGCGCTTTATCCACCACAATCACTGGCTTTTAGCCATGTGCATATTCAAAGTTGTAGTGAAATCAGCAAAAAACAATTTTAAAGAACTGTTAAAATAACATTTTAGCATTAATAGGCGCATCCCCAAATTGTCACAGTCAATTATTCCCAGTTCTGAATCGAATAATACAAGTCGTATTTTCGATAATATTCGCGTTGTTCTTTGCCAAACCAGTCACCCTGGCAATATCGGCTCTGCCGCACGCGCCATGAAAACAATGGGATTAAAGCATTTGTATTTAGTTAAGCCTGATAAATTTCCTGATGCGCATGCCACCGCTCTTTCTACAGGCGCAGCCGATTTGCTAGAAAGTGCGATTGTGACTGAAACGCTGAGCGAAGCCCTTACTGGCTGTGCTTTTGCGGTAGGCATGAGCGCTAGAAAACGCTATTTATCGCATGAAACGGTTGGCGCACGTACTGCAGCGATTGAGGCCAGCAAAATCGCTGCTCATCAACCAATTGCCTTTGTATTTGGCACTGAGATGAGCGGCCTAAGCAATGCCGAATTGGACTGCTGCCAAATGCTGGCCATGATTCCCGCCAACCCAGAATACTCCTCTTTAAACCTAGCCGCGGCAGTACAGGTAATGTGTTATGAATTGCGCATGGCCATATTAGATGGCGTGATTGATGCACCAGAAGCCAGCGAACTGGCCACCAACGACGCGCTTGAAGGCTTTTATGCGCATTTAGAACAAACCTTGCTGCATATTGGCTACTTAAATCCCGCCGCGCCTAAAAAGTTAAGTGAACGCTTGCGCCGAATCTATGCGCGCGCAAGGCTGGAAAAAGAAGAAGTGAATCTGTTAAGAGGCGTTTTAACCTTAACGCAAGAGCCAAGAAAACATAATAAATATTAAGTTGATTTATTAACCGTGGTCTGTCACCTATTGCCTCTTGGTTATCTCTAGCTTTTATATGTGCAATAAATTTCTTGCAATTGGCGAGTCTAAAATAATGTTCTCACCTAATTTTTGACAAAACTCCTTAAGTACTTGTTGATTATAAAGACTATTTTCATCAGGAAGTTGAACTGAAGTATAAAGTTCCTTTTTATTTTCTTTTATTCGATAAATAACAAGAAGTCCATCTGAGTTTATTTCTATCAGATGGCTATAATTTTGACTGGGCATTTTAGTTATTCCATGTATCTAGGGGTGGTATTGGTTGCCCACGTAGGCAGGCGGCATAACGCTGAGATGCTGAGGAGTGACATCTAGCTCCAGCTTTTGGGCCTCGGAAACGAGTAATGCCATTGCAAGTTGCAGTATCAGTACTATTAAGTTTTTCACATCTGTCATCTGGGTCGCATGTTTTTGTCGAGCTTGAAAAAGAATTGCTTGAGCTAACCCCAGAATCGCCAAACGGAAAATCACTACTATTGCCATTATTAGCCATCGGCGGTTTTAGTGGGTTTGGAAACACGCCTATGCCAATACCAACGCCCAATCCCAAAGCACCTACGCCTAGCAATAACGCATTTTTACCGTTTGGGTCTATGTACCTTAAAGAGTTAGCATTCGCATAAGCAAAACTGTTCAACCCTCCCTGCAACCCACTAGGGTCACTGTTGATGTATCTGCCCAGTTGCGGATCATAATACCTGTGATGATTGTAATGCAGCCCCGATTCTTGGTCAAAGATTTGGCCGGGGAATCTAAGGTTGATGATGACTTTATTGTTGTTACTGTCTGGGTCTGTGTTGGCAGGTGTTGATCCAAACGCATCACTTTCCCAACTCCACACCTTTTTACCCGCTTGATCTCGGCCTATTCTAGGCGTATTAAGATGATCTACTTCTAAATAAACTAGCTGGTCTGGTGTGTTGGGGCTGGCTAGATTGCTTTGGGTGGGGTTAGCTTGTAGTTGTGCCGCTGGGTGAATAATGACTGCGACTGGAATATCATCACGCCAGACATAACTGTATAACGGAGTTGCGATGCCACCCGCTGCACGTATCTCGGTTTGCAGGTGATTGGCTTCATCGTAAGTGTATAAAGTAACACTTGCCCCTTGTGGGCTTGCACTGGTGGTTTCTTTACGGCTACGCAAATTTTTATAGTCGTAATAGTAAGTAGCCAGTAATACCGCACTAGTACCTGTGCCTAGCTTTACTTCTTTTAATTGGCCTGCTTGATTCCAGTTGTAGGTATAACCACGGGCAGTCAGCGTGTTGCCTGCGGCATCCATGGTGATGGTTTGGCCGCTGATGGTGGCAAGGCGGTCTGTGTTGGGGGTGTAGGTGTAAGTCTTTGATCCATCTAAGGGGCTGGTTGAACTTATACGATTGGCATTGGCGTCATAGGTAATGCTTTGGGTTTTAGCTGGGCCGCTCTCACTGTTTAATCGGTTAAGGTCATCGTAACCATAACTAGTGGTACCAAGAGGCGTGGTGCGGGTGGTGATGTTTTGGTTGGCATCGTAGTTGAGGGTGGCGTAGGGTGTCGGCGTGAGTTAAATGCGGTAAAGCCACTGATAGAATCATTAAATGATTAATACACCGTCTTCTAAGCTTAATAGTCACAGATGACTTAACAATTGCACGCAAAGCGAACCTAAGGTGATTACCATGCAAAACCTGATTGAGTACGAACATGTAAACCGCCTAATTATTATTGATTATTATTTAATCAAGTAAATATTGCTGGTAAATTGTGACGCTAAAATGAATTTTAATATGTGTTCAATAAATTACTTTTAGTTAAACCAATGTTAGGTTACAACTTAGGTAAATTTTTAAACATCTCCCCCTCCACAAAATAAACCTACTAATTCAGTCAACAATTAATTTTTATGGCATAATATTGCTTTAATTTTTTCTAAAAAATACGCATGTTTAAGCATATTAAAGAAGATATCTCAATTGTTTTTGAGCGCGATCCAGCTGCTCGGACGCATTTTGAAATTCTGACTACTTACCCAGGTGTACATGCGCTGATTATGCATCGCTTAAGTCATTGGCTTTGGTCTGCCCGTTTTTACTGGCTTGGTCGAGCTTTTTCGCACATTGGCCGTTTTTTTACCGGCATTGAGATTCACCCAGGTGCCACTATTGGCAACCGCGTGTTTATTGACCATGGCATGGGCGTGGTGATTGGCGAAACAGCAGTGATTGGCGATGACTGTACTTTATATCATGGCGTAACATTAGGCGGTACTTCTTGGAACAAAGGCAAGCGCCACCCAACTTTAGAACAAGGCGTGGTGATTGGCGCGGGCGCAAAAGTACTTGGCCCGATTACGATTGGCAAAAACGCTAAAATCGGTTCAAACGCAGTGGTAGTAAAAGATGTGCCTGAAAATGCTACAGCGGTAGGGATTCCTGCGCGTATTTTGGAAGAAGAAAAAGCCAAAAAACGTAATGAAACAGCTCAAAAAATTGGCTTTAGTGCTTATGCTATTGGGGATGAGAATAATGATCCTATTACCAAGGCTATTCACAGCTTGCTAGATCACGCTAGCAGACAAGATGCAGAATTGGCTTTATTAAAAGCACAGCTGGCTAAAATAGACGACACAAAAGCGGATGCTGAGTTGGCGGAAGCGTTTGCCTCTAAAAAACATTAATTGCTCACCCCTTTCAGCCATTGAACTTAAGCGCTTAATAATTGACTAAATTAGTAGGTTATTATACAATTACGTTAATTATTAAGCCAACAAACCATTATTTATGAGACTAACCACTAAAGGCCGTTTTGCAGTTACCGCAATGCTAGACCTTGCTTTAAATGAAGTAAGCGAGCAAGGCGAAAGCCGCCCTGTTACTTTGGCTGGCATTAGTGAGCGCCAAGCGATTTCGCTTTCTTATTTAGAGCAATTGTTTAGCCGTCTGCGCCGACAAGGCTTGGTAACAAGCGTGCGCGGTCCTGGCGGTGGTTATCGCGTGGCAAAAGCGCATACAGAAATTTCAGTATCTAACATTATTACCGCGGTGGATGAGTTAATTGATGCCACCCAGTGCGGCGGGCAAGAGAATTGCCACGATACGGGCAGATGCATGACGCATGATTTATGGGCATCACTGAATAATAAGATTTTAGATTATCTTTCAGGTGTAACTTTGGCAGATATGGTTGAAAACCAGCGCCATAATAATGCAGGATCAGCCAACGGTTTGGCTAGTAGCAAAGTACATTTTTCGCCACGCAACTTAGATTCAAAAACCAGCCAATCTAAAGCCTGCGCACAAAGCACATGTGAAGAGGCGACGGCTTAAATGAGCCATGTATTTTTTGACCATAACAGCACCACCGCACTAAAACCAGAAGTGCTTGAGGTAATGTTGCCGTTTATGGTTGAGCAGCACGGCAACGCGACCAGCCGCCACAGCTTTGGTCGGACTGCACGTGCAGCGGTTGAACGAGCACGTGAACAAGTAGCCGATGCTGTTAATGCGCATCCGTCACAGGTTGTTTTTACGGCAAGCGGTACTGAAGCCAATAACTTTGCAATACATGGCATTGCCAGCAATTTGTGCCATGGACAAATTTTAGTTAGTGCGGTAGAGCATCCATGTGTATCTCGCCCTGCCCTTGCCATGCAATCACGTGGTTGGCAAGCGCTGAGTATTGCAGTGGATGCGCGTTGCAATTTAGATATGCATCACTTGCACAACCTCTTAATTGCCCCCACTAATTTGGTATCGGTGATGTTGGCAAATAATGAAACAGGCGTAATACAAGATTTAGCACAAATCGCGACACTGGCGCATGAACACAAAGCCTTTGTACATACCGATGCAGTGCAAGGTTTGGGCAAAGTGGCAGTAGATTTTTCTAGTTTAAACGTAAATGCAATGACTTTATCTAGCCACAAAATTGGTGGCCCATTAGGCGCCGGCGCTTTGGTGGTTGATAAGCGCTTGGATATTCAACCTTTACTGCATGGCGGCGGGCAAGAAAAAGGGTTGCGCAGTGGCACCGAAAATGTGGCGGCGATTGTAGGCTTTGGTTTGGCTTGCGAATTAGCTGTTAAAAATTTAGCGATATTTGCAGCGCATACACAACAGTTGCGCAATTTATGTGAAGCAGGCTTAAGTAAATTGGGCGCAACCCTATTTGGCCTGCAATCAAAGCGTATCCCTAACACCAGTTTTTTTGCATTCAACAACATAGAAGGCGAAACTTTGGTGATGGCGCTAGATCGTAAAGGATTCGCGGTTGCCAGCGGTTCGGCTTGCTCATCTGATAGCTCAGAGCCTAGTCATGTGTTGCTGGCAATGGGCATAGAGCCAGATGTGGCACGCGGCGCGATTAGAGTCAGCTTTGGTTTAAGCAACACAATTGAGCAGGTACAGCAGTTTTTAACAGTACTTGAGCAAGAATTAGCAAGATTAAGAAACTTAACGGCAATTTTAGCCTAACAAATTTAATAGCATTGAGAAAGTAAGTATTATTAAAATGGATAGAGACCCGATTTATTTAGATTATTCAGCCACCACGCCAGTGGATCCGCGTGTGGCCGCCATGATGATTCCGTATTTAACGGAACATTACGGTAATCCTGCGTCACGCAGCCATCCATTTGGCTGGACAGCCGAAAAAGCGGTCGAAAACGCGCGTGAAGAAGTCGCGAAATTAGTAGGCGCAGACCCGCGTGAAATCGTATGGACATCTGGCGCAACAGAATCAAACAACTTAGCCATTAAGGGTGCAGCTAATTTTTATGCCGCAACTAAAGGCAAACATATCATTACTATCGCCACAGAGCATAAAGCGGTGATTGATGCGGTGCGCGAGTTAGAGCGTGTGGGCTTTACAGCGACTTATTTACAACCAGAAGCAAATGGCTTGGTAGATTTAGCTAAATTTAAAGCGGCGATTCAGCCAGATACTGTTTTAGCCAGCGTGATGATGGTGAATAATGAAATCGGCGTGATTCAAGATATTGAAGCGATTGGTAATATTTGCCGCGAAAACAATGTGATTTTTCATGTGGATGCCGCGCAAGCCACTGGCAAAGTAGAGATTAATTTAGAAAAATTACCAGTCGATTTAATGAGTTTTTGTGCGCATAAAACCTATGGCCCAAAAGGCATTGGTGCTTTATATGTGCGCCGCAAACCGCGTATTCGTATTGAAGCACAAATGCACGGCGGTGGTCATGAGCGCGGCATGCGTTCTGGCACATTAGCCACTCATCAAATTGTGGGCATGGGCGAAGCATTTAGAATCGCGCGCGAAGAGATGGAATTTGAAAACGCACGCATTCGTAAATTGCGCGATAAATTATTGGCTGGCTTGCAAAGCATTGAAGAAACTTATGTTAATGGCGATTTAGATCACCGCGTGCCACATAATTTGAATATTAGCTTTAATTATGTAGAAGGCGAATCACTGATTATGGCAGTAAAAGATATTGCGGTTTCAAGTGGCTCAGCATGTACTTCTGCCAGCCTAGAGCCAAGCTATGTATTGCGCGCGATTGGCCGCAATGATGAGTTGGCGCATAGCTCAATCCGCTTCTCTATTGGCCGTTTTACGACAGAGGCCGATGTGGACTACACCATTGAATTATTGAAAACTAAAGTAGGCAAATTAAGAGAGTTATCACCGCTTTGGGATATGTTTAAAGACGGCGTGGACATCAGTAAAGTACAGTGGGCAGCGCATTAAATAGAACCCATTTGAAAGTTTAATTAAGGAGTACGTATCATGGCATACAGCGATAAAGTGTTAGATCATTATGAAAACCCAAGAAACGTGGGTTCTTTGGATAAAAACGACCCAAACGTGGGTACCGGTATGGTAGGCGCGCCTGCTTGCGGCGACGTGATGAAGTTGATGATTAAGGTCAATGACAGCGGCATTATTGAAGATGCGAAATTCAAAACCTATGGTTGTGGTTCTGCGATTGCCTCTAGCTCATTGGTGACAGAATGGCTTAAAGGCCGCACCATTGATGAAGCTTATGCAATCAAGAACTCTGAAATTGCAGAAGAATTGGCTTTGCCACCAGTAAAAATCCATTGCTCAGTTTTGGCGGAAGATGCAATCAAGGCAGCGGTTGCAGACATTAAAGCCAAACAATTGGCTGCCAAAGAAGCAGCGTAAGAATTTTTATAATTCTTATCGAATTAAAGAGAGAAATATGGCAATTAGCTTGACTGAAGCGGCGGCAAGCCGTGTTGAAAAATTCTTAGCCAATCGCGGCAAAGGTATTGGCTTGCGCTTGGGCGTTAAAACCACAGGCTGCTCAGGCATGGCTTATACGCTTGAGTTTGTAGATGATATGCAACCAGAAGACATGGCGTTTGATAGCCATGGCGTTAAAGTGATTGTTGACCCAAAAAGCTTGGCCTACATTGATGGCACAGAGCTCGACTTTACCAAAGAAGGCTTAAACGAAGGCTTTAAGTTTAATAATCCAAACGTAAAAGATGAATGTGGTTGCGGTGAAAGCTTTACAGTGTGAGTGCTTTAAATATTGGCATTGCGGATAATCACACCTATTTTGAATTGTTTGGTTTAAAGCCACAATTCAACTTAGATTTAGCAAGGCTAGAAACCAATTACCGCAGCATTCAATCCGCCAGCCACCCAGACCGCTTTGTGACGGCATCACCCGCTGAAAAATTGCGCTCTATGCAAACGGCAACCTTGGCAAATGAAGCTTATCAGGCCTTAAAAAATCCAGCTAATCGCGCGCAATATTTATTAGCGCTGCAAGGTGTTGATGCGATTGCTGAAACCAATACAGCCATGCCAGCCGATTTTTTAATGCAGCAAATGGAATGGCGCGAAGCGATAGATGACGCAAAACAGGCTAAGAATATTGATGCGCTAGACGCTCTATTAGCAGAAATGCAACAAGAGGCGCGTATTTTGCAAACAAGCCTGGCTGACTTAATCGATGAAAAGAAAAATCTAGCATTGGCCACTGATGCCACGCGTAAGCTTATTTTTATTGATAAAGTTTCTGCTGATATTAAACAATTAATAGCAAGACTTGAAGAATGAACAAACGATTTAGCCACAGAGCACACAGAGATCACAGAGAAGTTCGATTTTTGCTTTCCTCTGTGGTCTCTGTGTACTCTGTGGCAAGAAAATAAAATGGCACTTCTACAAATATCCGAACCAGGTCAATCTGCAGCACCGCATCAGCATAAATTAGCGGTGGGCATTGATCTAGGTACCACCAATTCGTTAGTCGCTACTGTGCGCAGCGGTATGAGTAGCGTATTAATTGATGATGACGGCCATGCGCTATTGCCAAGTGTTGTGCGATATTTGGCAGATGGCAATGTTGAAGTTGGCTACGAGGCGCAAGCAGCACAATCGATTGACCCTGCCAATACGATTGTTTCGGCTAAACGTTTTATGGGTCGATCTCTTGCAGAAATTGATACATCCACTCAGCCATACCACTTTGTGGAATCCGCATCTGCTACCGAAAAAATGGTACAAATTCAAACCCGCGCTGGCGTTAAAAGTGCGGTAGAAATCTCTGCAGAAATCTTAAAATCCCTAAAAACACGTGCCGAAAAATCCTTAGGGGGCGATTTAGTTGGTGTAGTCATCACGGTGCCAGCATATTTTGACGATGCACAGCGCCAAGCCACCAAAGATGCGGCACGCTTAGCTGGCTTAAACGTACTGCGCCTATTAAATGAACCTACTGCCGCGGCAGTAGCTTATGGCTTAGATAATGGCGTTGAAGGCACTTATGTGATTTATGATTTAGGTGGCGGCACATTTGATGTATCCATACTAAAGCTCAGCAAAGGCGTATTTGAAGTTTTAAGCACCAATGGCGATAGCGCACTGGGTGGCGACGACTTTGACCGCCGTATCTTTTGCTGGATATTAGAGCAATCGCATTGCAAACCCTTAAATGCAAACGATACACGTCTATTGTTAACCAAAGCACGCGAAGCCAAAGAGTGGTTAACTGACCACGCCAATGCGCAAATCACCAGTGTATTAAGCACAGGTGAAGTGATCGATTTAACGCTGAGCGCAAAAAAATTCAATGAGTTAACGCAAACGCTGGTAGCCAAAACGCTTAACCCGATTAAAAAGGCCTTGCGTGACGCAGGCTTAAATATTGAGGATATCAAAGGTATTGTGATGGTGGGCGGAGCCACCCGCATGCCGCAGATACGCTTGGCTGTGGCCGATTTCTTTAAACAAACGCCACTTACAAACTTAGACCCGGATAAAGTGGTGGCGCTTGGGGCGGCTATACAAGCCAATACGCTGGCAGGTAACAAAAGCGATGCCGATTTATTATTGCTGGATGTGATTCCGTTATCACTTGGTTTAGAAACCATGGGCGGCTTAGTAGAAAAAGTGATTCCGCGTAATAGCACCTTGCCGATTGCGCGTGCGCAAGAATTTACCACATTTAAAGATGGCCAAACCGCCATGAGCATTCACGTGCTGCAAGGTGAACGTGAATTGGTCAGCGATTGCCGTTCGCTAGCCAAATTTGAATTGCGTGGCATTCCACCAATGGTGGCTGGTAGCGCGCGTATCAGAGTTACTTTTACGGTGGATGCCGATGGTTTGCTGAGTGTTTCGGCGCGCGAAATGACCACCAATATTGAAGCGAATATTGTGGTAAAACCTAGCTATGGCTTATCTGAAGAGCAAATACTCACCATGTTACAAAGTAGCTTTGGTGCAGCAGAAACCGATAAACAAGCGCGTGCTTTAGCAGAAGCAAAAGTAGAGGCCGCTGGCTTGATTTTGGCGATTGAAGCCGCTTTACAACAAGATAGTGCTTTGCTCACGCAAGCTGAAATTGACACTATTTCAGCCTCGCTTGGCAATCTGCAATCGCTTAGTAATGGCCAAGATAGCCATGCGATTCATCAAGCAACAGAAGCTTTAAACGCGGCCACTGAAACATTTGCCGCCAAGCGCATGGATGCCAGCGTTAGCCGCGCACTCACTGGCAAAGACGTTGCCCAACTAGACTTATAAATAAGTGATTTCAGCCATTTCCTACTGCGTCATATAGCGCAGGCTGGTATCCAGTCAGGGTTAACTTTAGTGAATGTAGTGTAGAAGTACTAACTGGATATTTGTCTGGATTCTGGCCTAAGCCAGAATGACAATGTTATAAAATTAAATGTAATGAGTAATTAGAAAGAAAACAGCATGACACAAATTATTGTATTGCCGCATGTAGAACTTTGTCCAGATGGTGCGGCGTTTGAAGCAAAACAAGGTGATTCTATTTGCCAGAATTTGCTGGATAACGATATTGATATGGATCACGCCTGCGACCAAGTGTGCGCTTGCACCACTTGCCATGTGATTGTGCGCGAAGGCTTTAAAAGCCTAAATCCAGCAGAAGATAATGAAGATGATTTATTAGATAAAGCTTGGGGATTAGAGCCGCAATCACGTTTAAGCTGTCAAGCAATTGTGGGTAGTACGGATTTGGTAGTAGAAATTCCAAGATACTCAATTAATATGGCAAAAGAGGGACACCGCTAGCATTAAGCTAAGCACAGAACTGGCTTAGCTTAACGCTAACAGGCTAAAACATGACGATTAGAACACTAGCGTATCTTCTAAAAAGTCGACTCTGCCAGTATTAAAGTTAAAAACGCCGCCAATAATACCAATTTGCTTATTAGTGATTTGCTCATCAATAATATCGCTACAGCGAATAATCGTATCAATCTGATACTTTACGTTCAAGCTAACCACTTTATCTAAAAAGCCTTTGTTGCTTGAGCTTCTGTCGTTTAACTCTTCTTTTTCAAATCTCAAGCAAGGCCTAATCATATTCACAATCTCGCCAATATGACCTTCTTTAAAGTCATCACAAGCCGCTTGTACAGCGCCACATCCAGTATGACCCATCACTACAATCAGTTTACTACCCAAATATTTAGTGCTGTACTCTAATGATCCAATTGCTTTATCTGATGCGATATTGCCAGCCAAACGAACACTAAACACATCACCAAGTGCCTGATCAAATATTAACTCAACAGGCGCGCGAGAATCTGCGCAGCTTAAAAAAGAGGTAAATGGATGCTGCTTTTCTCTTGTCAAATCTAACAGATTTTTTAAATCTTTCTTTTCTGTCTCGTTATTAATAAAACGCTCGTTGCCGCCTATTAAAATATCAAATGCTTCTTGCGGCGTCATTTTGTCACGGTTTAATAAAGGGTGCTTATACATAAGTCTTACCTAACTTAAAATTAAAAAAATTACTAAAAATGGTGAAGTTATTGCTTATTAATACGGTACTTTTAATACTTAGGTTTTAATACGTAGGCGGTACAAATCCAATTGTTTCTACTTCGATATTTTTTAACTTTGCATGCAATTGATAATCACGGATAAACTCTGCCACATCATAAGCAATCGATTTTGACTGACTGCAATCAATCACCACTTTGGCATTATTGGGAATAGCCTCTAATACCGAAATAATGCTGGCTTTATTAAAAAATGATACCTCCTCTGCCAATACAAGATGATGCACAGATACGCCATTGTTCATGGTTTGCGTATCTTTCATATAGTGCGAGTTTCTATAACTATGGTGTAGCGTAAAAAATATACCAACCACCATGCCAACCGCAATACCTGTCAGCAAATCAGTAAACAGCATCACAACAATGGTCGTGATAAATGGTGCAAACTGCTCCCATCCTAAGGTATACATTTTTTTGAACAATGACGGCGTAGCTAGTTTATAACCCACCATAATCAACACCGCCGCCAAACTAGCTAACGGAATCATATTGAGTAAACTAGAAATTGTGACCACACTAATTAACAAGAAAAAGCCATGCATGATGGTAGACAGTTTAGTTTTACCACCAAAAGAAATATTGGCAGAACTACGTACCACCACCTGCGTTACTGGCAAGCCGCCAATAAGCCCCGAAACTAAATTACCCAAGCCTTGCGCTTTAAGCTCACGGTTAGTTGGCGTTACGCGCTTGTAAGGGTCTAACTTATCAGTCGCCTCAACGCACAGCAAAGTTTCTAGGCTGGCCACAATCGCCATTACGGCCGCTACTTTGTACACTTGAATATTGCTTAACTGTGAAAAATCGGGAAATGTGAATTGGCTGAAAAATGCGCCAACGCTGGTTGCCACTGGCAGTGTTACTATTTGATCAGGGCTTAATGTAAAGTTGAGTATGCGATTTTGAAATAGATAAGTGAACACAATGCCAAGTAGCACCACCACAATTGGCCCTTGTAACAACTGAAAAATACGATGCTTTTTAGATAGCACTTTATCCCAAAGCACTAAAATAACCAGTGATACAGCAGAAATTAACAACGCACCTGGCGTTAGTAAATTCCATGCTTTCATAATAATAGAAAAAGTATTTTCACCCGCATCGTTAAAAAACGATTCGCTACCTTCAAACTCAAAATCGTAACCAAGCGCATGTGGAATCTGCTTTAAAATAATTAACAGACCAATACCCGTTAACATACCTTTAATGACAGATGTAGGGAAAAAATAAGCAATAAAACCCGCTTTGAAATAACCCAAAGCCAGCTGAATCAAACCAGCTAGCACAAGCGCAGTTAAAAAAGCTTCCCATGATCCCAGCGTGCTGATCGCGCCAAAAACAATGACAGCTAAACCTGCCGCAGGGCCGCTAACACCCAGTGGCGAACCGCTGGCCATGCCAACAACGATGCCGCCTACAATACCCGCAATAACACCAGAAAACAGTGGCGCACCCGATGCGAGCGCAATACCCAAACATAGCGGAAGTGCAACAAAGAATACTACGATACTAGCGGGTAAATCACTTTTGATTTCTTTAAACCAAGTTTGAATATTCAATCTGTTGCCTCTACTTGTTATGATGATATGCATCATAGTGTAACAAAAAAAAAGTGCCATTTTCATGACAATGGCGCTTTTATCTACAACTATGGACGATTTATTTAATCTGTCGTTTTATCCATGTACGGTCTTTTACCTAACATGCGAATATTCAATTGTTGATAACTGTTTGGACCCGCTTTGCGTTCTGCGGCTTCATCTTTAATCAAAGTTGCAGCCTCCCAATTATCCGCTTTGTTAGCAGTAGTTTCAGCTGGTGCTTCTTGATATGGGCGTTTAGACAAGTTTTGATTGATGACATTTTGAGCTTTATCATCTCCTGCCTGAACTACGCCAGTTGTTAACATTACTGCTGCTACTAGCCCAATAAGACTTTTGCTTTTCATCACCTTCTCCTCAACTTAACCTATACTTAACTAAAACTGTGCTGAATTAATATGGACGTTTTGATAACTGATTTAAGCGCTGTACTTGTTTGTTTTTGCCTAAAGCACTCTCATCTGCTTCGCCTTCGCCGCGTATTAATGTTGCACCTTCAAATTCGTTTGATTTTTGATAAGCGCTTTCTGGTAATGGTTGTGCATATGGGCGTTTAGACATCATATTTTGATTATGCACACTTTGTTTGTAAGCATCTTCTGCATGCACAGCGCCAGATACCATTAAAATTGCTGATGAAACAATCACTGCTAAATTTAAACTTTTCATTTTTCACTCTCCAAATATGTTTGTAATTAGTTATTCGGGTTGTTTTATTGCTTTCCCGATGTGATGCATTATCCATGGTGTTCGTAAACTAAAAATCTACCATTATAGGTAGAACGGTATATACTATTCGGCATATGCAAAATGCAATTGATCATTCAGAAGACAATCAAATAACGCAGCCCACAAGCGCGCGCGCGTTAAGAGAAAGCTTAAAGCAAACCCAAGCCAACGATTCACATTTGCGGCTATATCTTAATCTGGGGCAACATTTTTTTGAGCATGGCTGGGGTCTGGGCGCATCTAGCACTTTATTACAATCTCTTTGCACATTGCTATCAGCCCAGCATGCCTTACTGGCAATTGAAAGCTCTGGCAAACTGGTTGTATATAATCAAGTTGGCCAAACATTGCCAATTGGAACACGCATTCCCATGATGGGCATATTGGCGCTGATGCTTAAAAACCCAGTGCATTTTGCATTATATGAAAACAAAAATGCTCAACTTTGGACACATGGCGATATACATCATCATGACTGCTTAATTCCAATTGCATTAGGGCAACATGGCAAAGGCGTTATTGCACTTTCTGGCAAAAAACTGACGTTAACATCAGCAGAAATTGAGACTTTACAAGCACTTGCAGGCCTAATAGGATTAGCAATTTCACAGCATCAAGGCCCTATACGCAGTGAAGTAGATCAAACTATTTTAGAAACATTAACGCCAAGAGAGCGCGAAATTTTTGCACTTTTGCCTTCTGGCCTAAGCAACAATGAATTGGGCGCTAAGTTGGGCATTGCGCCAGGCACGGCTAAAATTCACGTAGAGCGTGTTTTAAATAAACTTGGGGTTAAAGATAGAACACAAGCCGCTGTGAAAGCTGTTGAGTTGGGCTACAAATCTTAAATTAAGCCTTAAATTGAGTAATGAAAAACAAACTAACACAATCAACCAACAACCGCTTTAAGCCATTAAGCTGGATTGCCCAAGCTTGGCAAGACCTGCCATTGGGTTTAAAAGGTGTTTGTGTAATCACCCTGCCCTTGCTGGTTTTATTGGCTTCACTGGGCTCTTTATATATTAGAGAGCAAGTATCTACCCAGCTGGAAAATAAGCTTAGAGTTGCCTTGCAAAACCAGCGCGACATTCAAAAAGTACATACCTTATTGATTGAAGCCTCAACTGGCGTAAGAGATTATTTACTAACGGGTGATAAACATTTTCTGGATATCTTTTTTCAAGTCGAAAGTAAACTTCCTGCCATTTTAAGCGCACTAGAAATTCAGCTAGATAATGAGGGTCAGAAAAAGCGCCTTGCCAAAATAAATCCTTTAGTAGAGCAAAATTTGCACGATTTAAGAATACTGTCGGAATACGAATCGAATATTGCGTCTGATGATTTGATTGCGAAATTTAAATCGCAAGTAAATACATTAGATAAATTGAGATACGAAATTGAACGCCTGAATGCAGAAGAAGCCATTTTAGTCGCTAAAGACCAGCAAGACGTTGTTGAACAACGGCAACGCCACATCATCATTACCTTAATTGCAGCAGTATCTGGCATTATTGGCTCTTTGGTGGCTGTGTGGATTTTCTCACGCACCATCGTAAAACGCGTGCGATTATTAAGAGATTCCGCAGCGCATCTGGCTAAAGCAGAAAAATTAGATTTGCCTTCCAGCAGCCAAGATGAGTTGGGCCAATTATCAGACGAGCTAGACCATGCATCGCATTTGTTGGCTAAAAATATTAGCGATTCTATACAAGCAAAAAAAGAGGCAGAAGAAGCCAGCGCCTCAAAAAGTATGTTTTTATCCCGCACTAGCCATGAATTAAGAACACCGTTAAACGCTATTTTGGGGTTTGCTCAGTTACTTGAGCAAGATTTAACTCAAGGAAAACAACGAGATAGCGTATCGCTTATTTTGGGTGCTGGTCAGCATTTACTCAAATTGATTAACGAAGTACTAGAAATTGCCAGAATAGAATCGGGAGAAATCTCATTAGAATTAGCGCCTGTAGCAGTTAATAACCTGCTTGAAGAAGCAACGCTATACATAGCGCCCATCGGTAAGATTAGAGATATTGAGATAAAAACTGACATTACACCTAATTTATGGGCAACCGCTAACCGACAAAAACTATTGCAAGTAGTGCTTAATCTGCTTTCAAATGCACTAAAATATGGGCCTGCGAATGCGGCAATTCAACTGAATGCTTACAATCAAAATGGCAAAGTGATCATTGAAGTGCAAGATGAAGGTGCTGGCATTGAACCCAAATTAAAAGAGCGTTTATTCACCCCGTTTGATCGATTAGGCGCAGAACAAACCAAAGTTGAGGGCACTGGCCTTGGTCTTGCACTATCCAAACAAATTATGCTGGCCATGAACGGCAGTATTCATGTGGCAGACAACAAAAGCTTGTTTTGGATAGAGATAAGCGCTTGTGAGCCGAACTTGCAAAGCAATGACTCAATTCGAGCAGCGCAACACAATCGATTTACCGCTTTAAAAAGCAAGCACAGCATTCTTTATGTAGAAGACAATATGAGCAATCGTGCGCTGGTGGAGGCAATTATTCAGCGCCAGCATGATTTACGCATTCATTCCGTCACTACAATCAAAGACGCCAAACAATATCTTTCAGAAATCATACCGTCGTTATTGCTTGTTGATTTAAACTTGCCAGATGGCTCTGGTGAAAGCTTGGTAAGATTTATCAAGGCAGACGCTAAACTTCAGCATATTCCCATTATGGTATTAAGTGCCGATGCCTTGCCTGAAACCATTACGCGCTTAAAATTGGCAGGGGTTGCGCACTACATCACCAAGCCTTTAGATGTCGTTATGTTTAATAAAAAGGTAAGAGAATTAATTGAGAGTTAGAAAACAAAATGAACGAAGCTGACATATTAAACGCCAAGATTTTAGTGATTGATGATGCGGAAGCGAATCTGCGCCTGCTTGAAGATTTACTAGCCAGAGAAGGCTTTCATCAAGTGATTAGCACAGCAGATTCTACGCGCGCACTGGATCTATTTAAAGCGTTTGAGCCAGACTTAATCTTATTGGATTTAATGATGCCAGAGCTAGATGGTTACGCGGTATTAGAAATGCTTTCGCGCCATATTTCCAAAGATGAGTACCTGCCAGTATTGGTGCTAACAGCTGACGCAACCATAGCTGCAAAAAGAAAAGCCTTGGCACTGGGCGCCAAGGACTTTTTGACCAAACCATTTGATACGATTGAAGCAATGCTGCGTGTATGGAATTTGCTAGAAACGCGTGTTTTGTACCGTCATTTAAAAGCGCTAAACAACGCACTTAAACCTGTTCAACACCCCAGTATATCGGCAGAATAACTGCTTAAAACCTAATTTAATTTTGCAAGGTGACTCAAAGCCATATCTAAATTTGCCGTTTTTTGCGCAATTTTAGCTAAATAATCACTCGCTTGGATGTGTTGATTGTTAAGAGCTAATACCTTTTTAAAATGTTCTTCAGCGTGGCTGTAATCGTTGGTTGCAAATTCAGCAGCCGCTAAATAAAACCAAGATTCAGCAGTATTTGGCTCATTTTGTACCCACTGCGCTGCCACTTTTAGCAAAGTAGACCATTCTTGACTTACATAAGGTTGCACCACTTGCATAAAGTAAGGGCGTTGCGTTGCTTCCAACGCCCAAAAAGGTTTTTCACTTTTTACGCCCAAAGTTTGTGCTGGTTTACTCATTAGAGTTTGCACCCACTCAACTGGCATAAAGAAATATTGCGCTGCATTACCTTTGCTTTTCAGAGTGATAATACCCACCAAATTGCCTGCATCATCAAATGCGCCACCACCACTTGCGCCTAATCTAAATGAGCTGCTAGCACGAATAATTACACTACCATCCATTGGAAATAGGCCTTTAACCGCACCAAATGTGTTTACAGGTGTTTTCGTTTCATCTGGATAGCCGATAGTAAAAATAGACTCTTCGTATTGAAGCGCTTTGCTAGCGCCAATTTTTACGCTTGGCACATCTAAGTTCTCTACGGTCAACATGCATAAATCATGATGCCAATCTGCCTTAATTGCCGTTGCTGTGTGCGGTTCGCCATTTACAATCACAGAAACATTCGTTGCATCGTTTACAACATGACAATTAGTAATAACTTCGTTTTTACCGATAACTACAGCAGATCCTAAACCTAGATTGCCATTAGGTAACTTAACCTTAACGCGTAAAACGCTGTTACTAAGTTCGCGCACTAATTCATTTGCAGGTACTGCCCATGCAACATTAGTTGCACTTAAAACCAACAATAATGAATATAGTGTAACTAAATAATGTTTTGTCATCATGCTTCCCTCTCTGCAACTAATGCTGAATAAAATTCAGAAACTTAGTACAAAAAATGTTGCTTACATGATTGAAATAGCAATTAGCGTTCCAACTGCAATTTTTTTAGCCAGCATGGCTGCAAGCAATATGCAGAGCCACATTCGCGACTAAGTGACTTTAATGGGGAAATGACTTTAAGTTTAGCAAAGGCGATTACGCACGACTTCAGTGCGTTGCAAATACTTTTTTGGTGCATGTGACCTGCTCACCACATTCACTTAGCAGATAATGTACTTAAAGGTTAAGTAGGCGAAAAAAAAGCCGCTATAAATTGCGGCCTTGTATCAACAACACTAGTTTTATTTGTTTTAACGATTCAGTTATTTCAAAAAATGAATCAACCAATCTCATTTCTTTTAAGATTAATTTCGCGCAACACTAATATTTGTGAAACCACCTTAGCTAGGCCTTCAATAGTTTTACGTTGATGTTCATTCAAACAATTGGGCTTTACGTCAATCACGCAGATTGAGCCAATATTTTCGCCCAAAGGTAATTTAATCGGCACGCCACAATAAAATCGAATGTCAGGATTCCCTGTCACCAGTGGATTATCCCAAAAACGCTCATCTTGAGTAGCATCTTGAATCTCTAACAAACCTTCATTTTCAATTGTATATTGGCAAAAAGAAATATCACGCGGCGTTTCTTTAATACCTTCCAGCCCAATATTCGATTTAAACCATTGGCGCTTATCATCTATTAAAGAAATAAGTGCAATTGGTGTGCCGCAAACATCACTTGCCATGCGGGTAATGGTGTCAAATATGGTTTCAAACGGTGAATCTAAAACTTTAAGCTTGTGTAACGCGTTTAACCTGCGTTGTTCTTTTAGTGCCTGATGGGTGTCTGTCAATTGAGGCCTTCTTGTTTTATTTGGTTAAAATTAAGTTAAATCTCATTATTTTTGTACGCCAATGCTTGCTAGTAAAACGATTGGGTTTTATGAACACAATATTTATAACAAAGCATAATAAAGGCCAACGCATCATAAAGCGATGAAACGAATTGCTATGTACGCTAACGTACTAAACACAATCGGTTACATTTATGACTAAATCTGCATTCTGTCACTAAGCAATTCAACAAAATACAATCGATACTTTTTAAGCTAAAAATTTATCATTTTCTAACTTAATCACTTTGTAGCACTCGCAAACTACTTGCTCTAAACCTGCCCTATCTAAAACGGTAACACACCCGCGATGATACTGAATGAACCCTTGTTTGGCTAAGTATGCAGATACTTCTGAAACACCTGGCCTTCTTACGCCAAGCAAATCAGCCACTCGCTGATGGGTTAAACTAATGCGGTTTGATGACCACCTATCTAAACTGGTTAACAAAAAGCGACACACTTGCTGCTCTAAATTGTGATATCGATTACATGCCGCAATCTGTGCTGAATGCGCAAAAATAATGTGTATGTATCTTAATGCCAGTAATCTAAATTCAGGCTCTGTATCAAATAATTTTTGCACCACACTTACTTTAACTTTGTATCCCCAACCAGCACTTTGTACAACCACACGATTAGTTGGCGAGTAAATATTCATAAACGCATCGGTGCCTACTAGACCATCATTACCAATTGTGGCTACCTCTGGCGCCGCGCCATCCATCAACACTTTAACCACAGCAACAATACTGCTAATGGGAAAGTAAATAAAATCTATTTTCCCCGATTTTTGATACAGATCTAAATCTCTTGGTAACGCGACTAGTTGAAGGTCAGGTAAAAGTTTTGCGTAAATCGCTGGGCTTAACTTAGCTAAAAAACGGTTCTGTATTGGGCTGCGGCGACTAGTCATAAAAAAACTCAATAAATGTGCGTGAATATTAGCTGGTATTCACTTCAATTTAAATACAAATACTGAACTTATTTCCATATTTATAATCCCGCGAAAGCTTTCAAAGCTAACTTAAATTTATATAATAAAAAACCTGCTTGCGCAGGTTTTTTATTGGATTAGCTATGTAACTTTAAGGTTAAAAGTTATATTGCAACTGCACGCGTAGTGCATCTGCATTAAATGTTTTGTAGTCTGTACGATTAGGGAACTCAGCAGTTTGAATGCCTGTAACCAAGTTCGAGCGCTTCATTCTGTGGTAATAAGCCACCAACTCAACCTCTGGCGCAATCTGCCATTCCGCACCAATTTCCCAATCGTTCACATGGTTAGGTGCCGCATTAGACTCAGCTTTATTATAACCATCAAAGTATTGCCATTTTACAAATGGAATCAATGTACCGTTAGTATCAAAAAATTGGAAATTATCAATTTTGTACATCGCTTGCAAGTAACCGCCATTCAGGCTTTTCTCTTCGATACGGTTTTGCGCAATATCTAAACCTGGTGTTTTACCCCAGTTCCACTCTGCCTGAATACCAAATGGTTGTGGGTACATCATAAAGCTCAAGGCGACACGTTCATCTTTGATACCGTTATTGCTATTATCTGTAAAACTTGCTGCATTTGACGGCGTTACAGACTGAATTGCACCTGTAGCCGGATTTATTCTTCGATAAGAGTTATTAGCTGATACTGGCACATAATCACCCGTATAGGCTTGAATACCTGCTTCATAAATCTGACCAGATGCCGTTTTCCATGGATGTGTGTAGCGTGCAACCGTATGATAGTTATCATTACGTTCACGGTTATTAGCGCCTTGGCCGTTATAAAAACCAAAACCAAATTGACCATAATCACCTGAATGTTTTAGGCCCAGCTTGCCAATTTCTTTAAACAATTCTTGTGTTGCAACAGGGGTGTAGTAGTAGAAAGCACCCAAATCACGCTCATCTTTTACCGCACTGTTTAGTGCATCAGCACGATCTAGCGCTAAACGATTTTGAGATGACTGTAAGTTTTCAAAACCAAACGGCACTTTAGATTGACCAACACGAATACGATGCACGTTATCTTTTGTTAATTTTAAATCACCATAAGCATCACGTAATTGCGCAATATTTCCAGTAGTGCCAGCTGAACTAGCAAAATCGGGCTGAATGTAGTAGTACAAACGCTCGCCAATATCACCGAATAAAATAACGCGTGCACGGCGAATTAAAAAGTTTTTATCTTGGTCACCATTAGATCGATCATCACCTACTGAACGGTCTGAAAACAAATTAACGCCTTCATCACCACCCAGCATAGTGGTATTACGCACTTGTAAGTAACCACGAATATTGACTGCACCACCAACTTTACTAGAGGCAAATTTCTTTTCTTTGCTTTTTTGCACTTCTACTTCGCTGGTGCGGCCTTTAGTAATTAGCGCGCCTTCTTCTTCTGTTAATACGCCTTTGCTAATAAGCGCGTTTACAATATCTGTTGTACTGTCGGCCATTGCACTTAGCCCAGTTGTAAGTAACAGCGTTCCAGCTACTGCCATCACTGTTTGACGTAATCTAAAGCTCATCAAAATTTCCTTGTTAAAAGTAGTTATAAGTTAATACAATTTGATGGGATGGATTTTGATGAATGTGTGTGACAGTTTGATGACAAAAACGTGACATATGACTATATTGGGAACTAAATAACGATTATTGTTGTATGCGCACCACAATAAAAAACGCCCGCTTTTTAAAAAAAAGCAGGCGTTAAATTTTAAAACAAATAATCGTTACAAATGGTGCTTTTATGCCTCTGCACGCATATGCGGAAACAAAATCACATCGCGAATACTAGGGCTATCTGTAATCAGCATCACCAAACGGTCTATGCCAATACCACAGCCACCTGCTGGCGGCATGCCGTATTCTAATGCGCGAATAAAATCTGCATCGTAATACATGGCCTCTGCATCACCAGCCTCTTTGGCTTTCATTTGCGCTTGAAAACGTGCGGCTTGGTCTTCTGCATCGTTTAGCTCACTAAAGCCATTGGCCATTTCGCGCCCAGTAATAAACAACTCAAAGCGTTCGGTAATTTCTGGATTTTTATCCGATGCGCGCGCCAAAGGCGATACTTCAACTGGGTAATCAATAATATAGGTTGGCTGCCACAATTGGCTTTCGGCCGTTTCTTCAAACAGCGCTAATTGCAATGCGCCTAAACCTGCATGGTCAAATGGTTTAGTGCCATGCTTTAATATTTCTGCACGCAAAAATGTGGCGTCATTTAATTGCTCAAGCGTATATTGCGGCGCATATTTTTGAATCGCCCCTACAATGGTTAAACGCTCAAACGGTTTGCTTAAATCCACTTCTTTTCCGTCATAAGTCAGCAGCGCTGTACCGCGTGCGGCAATGGCTGCTGCACGAATTGTGGCTTCAGTAAAATCCATCAGCCATTGATAATCGGTATAAGCCGCATAAAATTCCATCATGGTGAATTCTGGATTATGGCGAACGCTTAAACCCTCATTACGGAAGTTACGGTTAATCTCAAAAACGCGCTCAAAACCACCCACTACCAAACGCTTTAAATATAACTCAGGCGCAATACGCATAAACATTTGCATATCCAGCGCATTATGATGCGTAATAAATGGCTTGGCTGAAGCACCACCTGGAATTGGGTGCAGCATAGGCGTTTCAACTTCTAAAAATTCATTTTGAATCATAAAGTTACGAATCGCTGTAACCACTTTGCTACGCGCAATAAAGGTCGCGCGCGTTTCTTCACTGGTAATCAAATCCACATAGCGTTGGCGATATTTCACTTCTTGATCTTGCAAGCCGTGGAATTTTTCTGGCAAGGGGCGCAATGATTTTGTCAGTAAGCGCAACTCAGTCACATGAATCGATAATTCGCCCGTACGCGTTTTAAACAAACGGCCAGTGGCACCTAAAAAATCGCCCATATCCCAATGTTTAAAGCTTTCGTAAACGTCTTCGCCCACTTCATCGCGTGCGATATAAAGTTGAATTCGGCCACTTGCATTTGCCCCGCTGGCATCTTGAATGGTCGCAAAGCTGGCTTTACCCATCACGCGTTTTAGCATCATACGTCCAGCCACTGTGGCTGAAATGGCTTGCGGGTCTAGGGTTTCTTTATCCAATTCGCCATATTGCTGGTGTAGCGCATCGGCTTTATGTAGCGGCTTAAAATCATTTGGAAAAGCCACGCCATTAGTCGCCACACGCAAGGCTTTAAGCTTCTCGCGACGCTCTGCGATTACGTGGTTTTCATCAATTGCCACTACTTCATTATTTTGCTTCAAGGTCGCCATCTAGCACGCCTTGTGTATTGCCAATCTCGACATTGGTCCGTAAATCTTTAATGCGGCCCTGATCCAACACGTAACTTCTAATCTGATGGCCCCAGCCAATATCGGTTTTGGCATCTTCTAAAGCTTGTTTGTCGGCATTGCGCTTATTTAGTTCTAAGTTATATAGCGCGCCTTTTAACATATTCATGGCTTCTTCTCGGTTGCGGTGCTGGCTTCTGTCATTTTGGCATTGCACAACCACATTTGTTGGCAAATGCGTAATACGCACGGCTGAATCAGTTTTGTTAATATGCTGACCACCTGCGCCGCTAGCGCGGTAAGTATCAATGCGCAAATCCGCTGGATTGATATCGATTTCGATTGAATCATCTACTTCTGGGAAAATCTGCACGCTGGCAAAACTGGTGTGGCGTTTTGCATTGGAATCAAATGGCGATTTACGCACTAAACGATGTACACCATTTTCGGTGCGCAGTGTTCCATAAGCATAATCACCCGTGAGTTTAATAGAGGCGCCTTTAATTCCTGCCACATCGCCATCAGATAGCTCCAACACTTCTACTTTAAAACCCTTGCGCTCGGCATAGCGCAAATACATGCGTAACAACATATTGCACCAGTCTTGCGCCTCCGTGCCGCCACTGCCCGATTGAAACTCAATAAAGCAATTATTGGCGTCTAACTCACCTGAAAACATGCGCCTAAATTCCATGGCGGCGATTTGGGTTTCAATATTTTGCGTATCAGAATCCACACTTAATAATGTGTCGTCATCGTTTTCTTCACGCGCCATATCAAAAAGCTCTTGGCTATCATTTAAGCCATTTTCTAAGTTTTGCAGGTTATGCACCACTAGCTCAAGCATGCGCTTTTCTTTGCCTAATTCTTGCGCTTTTTTGGCGTTATCCCACACTTTTGGGTCTTCTAATAAGCCATTTACTTCTTCTAGCTTTTGCGACTTGTTTTCAAAGTCAAAGATACCCCCGAAGGGCTTGATGGCGCGCGCTTAAATCGCTTAAACGATTGGCAATTATATTGAGTTGTTCGGCTTCCATGTTGGCTTGCAAATGACTAAAAAATCAGCATTATACAGCAAAGGCATAAGCCATCTCATTTAGGTAAAATACAAACGACTTCGCCATCTTCTTTAGTAAATTCACCAATATTTGGGTTTTCTAAAAGCGCTAAAACCAACTCTGATGGTCGGCATAATTTAGCGCCTTTTGCGGTTATCACAATGGGGCGATTGATTAAAATGGGATGCGCTAACATGCTATCCAACAAAAAAGTGTCACTTAAGGTTAAATCGTCTAAACCTAAATCGGCATAAGGCGTGCCTTTTTCGCGCAATAAATCACGCGGCGCAATGCCCATTTGCGTGATAAGTTCAATCAATTTTTCGCGGTTTGGCGGTGTTTTTAAATATTCAATCACTTCTGGCTCCACACCACTGGCGCGTATCATCGCCAAAGTATTGCGCGATGTGCCACATGCTGGGTTGTGATAAATGGTTACATTACTCATTACTTTCCTCTCAACATTACGTTATTCATTGCGCTGAAGTTAGTTTGTTTCGTACCAATGTTTACTGCCATTAACAATAGCCACTACAGACAACATCACAGGCACCTCAATTAAGACGCCTACAACGGTAGCCAGCGCCGCCCCTGAATTAAAGCCGAATAACGCAATTGCTGTTGCAACAGCCAGCTCAAAAAAATTAGATGCGCCAATTAAGGCCGATGGACCCGCTACGCAGTGCGCTACTTTAAACTTTTTGTTCAACCAATAAGCCAACATTGAATTGAAATACACTTGAATGGTGATTGGAATAGCGAGCAATCCAATAATAACTGGCTGTGCGAGTATTTGTTGGCCCTGAAATGCAAATAGCAGAACCAGAGTAACCAGTAGTGCTAATAAGGAGATTGGATGAATACGCTTGAGCGCTTTATCAAAAGCATGCTGACCTTTTGAAAGTAATAATTTTCGTAAAATTTGACTAATGATGACCGGCACTACAATAAATAGTACTACCGATAAAAATAAGGTAGCCCATGGCACGGCGATGCTTGACAAGCCTAGCAACAATGCAACCAATGGTGCAAAAGCAAATAACATAATGGCATCATTAATCGCCACTTGCGAAAGCGTAAATTTAGGCTCGCCGCCACATAAGCCGCTCCAAACGAATACCATTGCGGTGCAGGGCGCGGCAGCCAATAAAATTAAGCCTGCAATATAGCTATCAATTTGGTCTACTGGTAATAAGCCTGCAAATAAATGACGTACAAATATCCATGCAAGCAATGCCATTGAAAATGGTTTTACTATCCAATTAATAAATAGCGTTACACCTATGCCCTTACTGTGAGTTAGCACCTCTTTCATTGCGCTAAAGTCAATTTTTAACAGCATAGGAATAATCATCAGCCAGATTAAAAGCGCGACTGGCAAATTGACTTCTGCAATTTTCATACTGCCTACAGCTTGAAAGAAATTGGGAAATAGCTTGCCAAGCGCAATACCCACCACAATGCACCCAAGCACCCACCAAGTGAGATTGCGTTCAAATGTGCCAATTACAGGCTTTGTTGTTTGTAAATTACTAGACATTGTTATTTTGCTCGCGTTTGAAATACTTATTTTTTAGAAATAAACTGTACTTTTTGGCTAGCAGGCACACAACACGCGCCACTAGCCTCTAAGGCCGCTTGTGCACTAAAGGTAGGGGCGCTTTCTAAGGTGCGATACGTTTCCCAAGCAATGCCTGATGGATCTTGCACCCAATGTTTATCTGATTTGGCATAGCAACATGTTGTGCCTACCTCCGTCAGCAAGCTTAATTCTGCCTTTTCTAAACGCTGTTTAATTTCCAAAAGTTCAGTATCATTTTCCACTTGAATACCAATATGATCCAGGCCAGGGGCCGCACCACGCTTACTGATGGCAAAGTTCACCAAAGGGTCATCTAGCATCCATTTAGCATAATCCGATTTTGCGACACTGGGTTCTGCACCAAACAAGTTGTTATAAAAACCGATGCTTTTAGCAATGTCATCAACTGAAACATGCAAATGCATTCTTTTCATTTTTAAGTCCTTTCATTCGTTTTGCATTCAGTAGCGGCACAACAATCTTTAGCGCCTATGCAACAGTTTTCAGTGAGGTAAGCCAACAAGCCATTCATGGCATCATAATTTGCAGAATAATAAATAAAACGGCCATCTTGCCGTGAGTGAACAAGGCCCGCATGGCTCAACTCTTTTAAATGAAAAGAAAGCGTGCTGGCAGGAATTTGTAGCGATTCAGCAATATTTCCTGCTGGCAAACAATCTGGCCCCGCCTGCACCAGCAGCCTAAATATTTGCAAACGCGCTTCTTGAGCGATTGATGAAAGTTGTAATACAGCTGCTTTAATATCCATAATTTCTATAATTCCATAAATATAGAAATTAAGTCAAGCAATTATATTTACTGCTTTTACTTTTTAGTGAAGCCAATTATTCAGAAAATATAGCGATACTTTGGTGCAGTTTAGCCTAGCCTGTTGTAACATAATTGTCATAATTAAAATGACGTTTTAGGGAGATTCAAGATATGGCTAATGGAATATTCAGCAGACTGATGGCATCCATTTCACCGCGTAGCGACAATTATTTTAAGCAATTTAACAGTTTGGCTGATTGCGCTGTGCAAGGCTCTAAAGTGCTGGCAATGATGACGGCTGTAAATGATGCCAACAATTTTGATGCGCACTTTAAAGAGATTTGCCGCATTGAAAGCGAAGCGGATGAATACACCAAAGATATTCTATTAAGCTTGCACAAAACCTTTATTACCCCGTTTGATCGCCGCGAAATTCGTGAATTGGCAATGGCTTTAGACGACATTATTGATTACATGGAAAACATTCCGCAAAGCGCGAGCATTTATGGGCACAGTAATTTCACGCCAGAAATGGTGGCGCTAGGGCAAATTTTACTGCGCGCCTCAGAAAAAGTGCGTGAAGCCGTTAACATGCTTTCTGATATGAAAAATGCAGAAAAAATTCTGCGCACGTGTGCAGAAATTAATAGCATTGAAGGTGAAGCCGATCATGTGATGCGTGCTGGCATGCGCCGCTTATTTGCAGAAGAAACCGACGCACGTACGCTGATTCGCTCAAGAGAGCTTTACGATATGTTTGAAGAGGCGGTTGATAGCTGCCAAGATGTAGCGGATGTGATTCATGGCGTGGTGCTGGAACGCATATGATTGAGCACGCGATGATTGTCATGGCGCTGCTAGTGTTTGTGGCGCTTATCTTTGACTTTATGAACGGCTTTCATGATGCGGCAAACTCTATCGCGCTAATGGTTTCAACGCGATTATTAACACCGCAGGCTGCCGTTATTTGGGCGGCTTTTTTTAATTTAATTGCATTTTTGTTTTTTGGCTTGCATGTCGCCAACACTGTGGGCTCTGGCATTATTAATAAAGAAGTGATTGATAATGCGGTGATATTCGGTGCACTTGGTGGTGCTATTTCATGGAATCTTATTACCTGGTGGTTTGGTATCCCATCGTCATCTTCCCATGCGCTGGTAGGCGGCTTGGTTGGCGCTGGTTTAGCCAAAGCAGGTTGGAGTGCGGTTGTGGCAAAAGGCCTCATTAAAACATCTGTGGCAATTATTTTGTCACCGCTATTTGGCATGTTACTGGCATTAATCTTGATGATTATTGTGTTGTGGCTTTTTGAAAAATCATCACCCTACCCAACCGAACGCCGTTTTAATAAACTGCAATTTGTGTCTTCTTCTTTATACAGCTTGGGCCACGGCGGCAATGATGCACAAAAAACCATGGGCATTATTGCGGTTTTATTGTATGCAAACGGCTATATTCAAGGCGATTTTTATGTGCCTTTTTGGGTAGTGATTTCATGCCAAATTGCCATGGCAGCAGGCACTTTATTTGGCGGATGGCGCATTGTGCGCACCATGGGCATGGGTATTACGCGCATCCGCCCTTCTGGGGGATTTTGCGCGCAGACTTCTGGCGCTATTGCACTTTTCTTGGCCACCTCACTTGGCATTCCTGTTTCCACTACGCACACCATTACTGGCGCAATTATTGGTGTTGGGCTATCACGTCGCGTTTCTGCAGTGCGCTGGGGTTTAGCTTCGCGTATTGTTTGGGCGTGGGTTTTAACCATTCCATGCGCAGGGTTAATTGCAGCCATGTGTTATCAGCTTGGCCTGCTGCTTAAAATGTAAGCGATTAAATTGCTCAATACGGCAAAAATGCACACTGTATTTTCGCCAGATGATTCCTGTTCATATTTTTGTCATAAATTTGTCACATACAACATCTAAAGTCACAACAGTTAAAAAATAATAGTTTAATAAATGGAGATTTTATGAATACCGTATTAATTAAGTCATTAAAAATTGCCGCAATCGTTGCGGCAACTTTATCTGCCTCGTCAGCTTTTGCTGCAGAAAAAATCATTAAAATCGACGGCTCAAGCACGGTTTACCCAATTACAGAAGCGGTTGCTGAAGAGTACCAAATTGCCACTAAAGTAAAAGTGACTGTTGGTATTTCTGGCACTGGCGGCGGTTTCAAAAAATTCTGCCGTGGCGAAACAGATGTACAAAATGCATCACGCCCAATCTTGAAAAAAGAAATGGATGCTTGTAAAGAAGCTGGTGTTCAATACATTGAGTTGCCAGTGGCTTACGATGGTTTAACGGTTGTAATTAACAAAAATAATGATTTTGTTAAAAGCTTAACAGTTGAAGAATTGAAAAAAATGTGGGAGCCATCAGCTCAAGGTAAAGTGAAATCTTGGAAACAAGTAAACCCAACTTTTCCAGATACACCACTTAAATTATTTGGTGCAGGTTCTGACTCAGGTACCTTTGATTACTTTACTGAAGCGGTTGTAGGCAAAGCAAAATCAAGTCGTGGCGATTACACGGCATCTGAAGATGACAATGTTTTAGTGCAAGGCGTGCAGTCTGATAAAGGCGGTTTGGGTTATTTTGGTTTTGCTTACTTTGAAGAAAACCAAGACAAATTAAAAGCAGTGCCAATTGTTGCTAAAAAAGGTGCTGCTGCCGTAATGCCAACATATGAAAGCGTTAAAAATGGTACCTATCAACCACTTTCACGCCCTATGTTTATTTATGTAAATGCAACATCAGCTGCGTTTAAACCAGAAGTAAAAGCATTCATTAACTTTTATTTAGAGAATGCTCCTGCTTTAGTGAAAGAAGTAAAATATATTCCGTTGCCAGCCAATGAATATGCTGCTGTAACTAAACACTGGAAAGCATTAAAACCAGGTACTGGCTTTGATGGCACACCAGAAGTTGGCGTAAAAATTGAAGAGTTATTAGCACGCATTAAGTAATATTGTATTTGTAAAAAAGACGGCTTTATGCCGTCTTTTTTATTGCCCAAAATGTAAGTATTCAGATTTTACTTAGCGCATGAAATACAAATTGTCTTATATTTGTCACATTAATTCATTACAATACGCTCATAAATTTAAAGTCACTTATTAAAGTTTCTACTCAATGGCAAATGCAAATCAAAACACTACTATCAGCCCACGTTTAGCCAGAAATATTAAACGCAACGTACGCGAGCGCGTTATTGAGTTTATTTTAATGTTAGCGGCGCTGTCAGCTGTTCTAACAACTTTCGCAATTGTGGCGGTATTAATTTACGAGTCACTCTCTTTCTTTAAAGGTGTGTCTGTTATCGAATTTTTGACAGACACCCAATGGACCCCACTGTTTGAAGATGCGCATTTCGGCATTATGCCTTTGGTTGCGGGTACATTAACCACATCATTCATTGCTTTGTGTGTGGCAATTCCGCTTGGTACAATTGGTGCAATTTACTTATCTGAATTTGCCAGTCATAAAGTACGCGAAATTGTTAAGCCAATCTTAGAGTTATTAGTGGGTGTTCCAACAGTGGTGTTTGGCTACTTTGCTTTATTATTTGTTACACCTTTACTACAAACAATTTTCCCCGAATTACCAGGCTTTAATATGTTAGGCCCTGGTATCGTTATCGGCATCATGATTATTCCTTATATCAGCTCTGTAGCTGAAGATGCGATGCGCGCAGTACCTATGAGCATGCGTGAGGGTAGCTACGCTATGGGTGCAACGCGTTTTCAAACTGCGGTTAAAGTGGTAACACCTGCGGCTTTATCAGGCATTATTGCAGCCTATATTTTGGCTATCTCGCGCGCAGTGGGCGAAACAATGGTGGTTGCAATTGCTGCGGGCCAACAACCAACCTTAACTTTCAATCCAATGGAAAGTGCGGCAACGATTACGGCCTATATCGTGCAAGTGGCTTTAGGTGATTTACCGCACGGTAGCATTGGCTACCAAAGTATTTTTGCGGCGGGTTTAGTATTAATGTTAATGACACTAACATTCAATATTCTTGGCCACCTTGCACGTAAAAAATTCCGCCAAAACTATTAAAACCATCATTTAGAGCAGCCATTAATAATATGAATGAATTAGCAAAAAAAACGCAGATTAGCGTGCTGGACAATTTGGACAATGTGCGCGCCATGATTAAACGCCACAAGCGCAACGATGTGTTGTTCTCAATCATTGGCTTAATAGCATTAATGATTGGCTTGTTAACTTTATGTACGTTATTTATCGATTTATTGGTAGATGGCTACGGTCGCTTCAATATGGATTTTTTAAGTAATTTCCCATCTCGCCGCGCTGAACGCGCTGGCTTGTTATCTGCTTGGGTTGGCTCTGTTTTAGTGATGACGGTAACTTTTTTAACCGCCGTACCAATGGGTGTAGCGGCAGGTTTGTATTTAGAAGAGTATGCAAAAAAAGGCTGGTTTTCTGATTTAATCGAAATCAACGTTTCAAACTTAGCAGGTGTTCCATCTATTATTTATGGCCTTTTAGCTTTAGGCTTATTTGTTTACGGCTTGGGCTTAGGCCAAAGCATTTTGACGGCAGGCTTAACGCTTGGTCTATTGATTCTACCAATTGTTATTGTGTCTACGCGTGAATCAATTCGCGCTATTCCAGTGGCGATTCGCGAAGCCGCCTATGCCGTTGGCGCAACCAAATGGCAAGTGGTTAAAGATCATGTTTTAAAATATTCGCAAGGCGGTATTTTAACTGGCGTAATTATCGGTATGGCGCGTGCACTGGGCGAAACAGCGCCTGTTATTACCATTGGTGCACTAACGTTTATTGCGTTCTTACCACCATCACCAGTTTCTAGCGAGCCACCATTTCTTAACTTTGAGTGGCTTACTTCTGGCTTTACCGTATTGCCAATTCAAATGTTTAACTGGCTATCACGGCCTGATCATGAGTTTCATGTAAATGCCGCTGCAACTGGCGCCATTATCATTGTGGTGACTTTATTAATGAACGGTACTGCCATTTATTTACGTTACAAAATTCGTAAAAATATTAAGTGGTAATGCATTAAATTTAGATTTAAATATTGACTAGAATTAAATAATTAAAAGATTTTTTGGGAAAATTTATGGCCAATGTAACAACAGCAATTAAAGCAGAATCGCGTGATTTAAACTTTTTCTACAGCAATGGTATGCAAGCTTTAAAAAGCGTGAACATGCCTTTGTACGAAAATAAAATTACGGCATTAATTGGCCCTTCAGGCTGCGGTAAATCTACATTCTTGCGTTGCTTTAACCGCATGCACGATTTGTATCCTGGCAATAAGTATCAGGGCCAAATTATTATGCACCCTGATAACACCAACATTTTAGAATCAGGCGTAGACCCAATTGAAGTGCGTATGCGTATCAGCATGGTGTTTCAAAAACCAAATCCTTTTCCTAAATCAATCTATGAAAACGTGGCTTATGGCTTACGTGTGCGTGGCGAAAAAAACAAGCGCATGGTAGATGACAAAGTAGAAGAAGCTTTAAAGGGCGGCGCTTTATGGAATGAAGTTAAAGATCGTTTACACGATTTAGCTTTTAACTTATCTGGCGGTCAGCAGCAACGTTTATGTATTGCGCGCGCATTGGCAACAGACCCAGAAATTATGCTATTTGATGAGCCAACTTCTGCGCTTGACCCAATTGCGACTGCCAATATTGAAGAATTGATGAGTGAGCTGAAAGAAAAGCTAACTATTTTAGTGGTGACGCATAATATGCAACAGGCTGCGCGGGTATCAGATTACACAGCTTATATGTATTTAGGTGAGTTGATTGAGTATGGTGACACAGACATGATTTTTACACGCCCAACCAGAAAAGAAACAGAAGATTACATTACGGGTAAATTTGGTTAATACATTTGGTTAATACTAGGTTATATCAGCAATAAAAAAGCCAGCTTAGCTGGCTTTTTTATTGCTTAACAATCATGCTGTTAGTGCTGTTGCATGCTCAATAGCGTCGATTTTTTAGATTGGCCATCATGCATATTTGCAATTGCAGTGTAGTATTTAAGCATGCGCTCTGCTTGAGTTTCAGCAGACCATTTTTTCTGCGCATAATACCGTGCAGCTTCGCTAAGTTGCTGACGACGTTGCGGATTAATGAGCAAGCTGTGCACTAGACGTACAAATTCCGTTTCATTTTCTGGCGCAATTAATGCACCTTGTCCTTCAATCAAAATAGAAGCAGTACCTAATTCAGCAATGGCCACCACAGGTGTACCTTGTGCCATGGCTTCTAAAATCACCAAGCCTTGTGTCTCACTTTTTGAGGCAAACACAAATACATCAGCGGCTTTATAGCAGCTATTTAACTCTGTATTGCGATCTAAATAGCCAATAAATTGTACGTTATTTTCGATATTATGCGATTTAACCGCAGCACGCAGACTAGGCAATGCTGGGCCTTCACCCGCAATCACCAATAAAGCTTCTGGCATTACATCTATGAGTAATTTAGCCACTACCAATAAAAATCCAATGTTTTTCTCATGAGCAACACGGCCCACATACAACATCATTGGGCGCTCTAATGCAATGCCATGTTTTACTCTAAAAGCGTTGCCGTCAGCAGGGCTAAAGCTATGAGCTTGCAAGCCTGTGGCAATCACTTCAGCTAAGCTACTAACACCATAGCCACGCAGTACGTCCAACATCGGTTGCGATGGCGCAACGATTGCATCCACTTGATTGCACTGTTTTTTAGAGATTAATCTAGCCAAACCGCGTGCTGCAAACTGTGGAATCCATGGCAAATAATGATGTAGATAATCTTCAAAGAACGTATGGTAGGTTTCTACTGCTGCAATATTCAAAGCTTTGGCTAATTTTAGGCCAGCATAGTGCGCAATAAAAGGCGTATGGATATGCAACATATCAAACTGCATGCCCTTTAATTTGGCGCTTAGCTTCAACACTTCACTGTATTTCATTAACTTATCTTCAGGGTCAAAGTAAATCGCGCGTGCATGTACGCGGGTAATCCACGCTTCATCTTCTGTGGTTACGCCGTAATCTGGCGCAATTAAATGTACGCTATGCCCCATTTTTTGTAGCTGGTGGGTAAATGTTCTAATAGAAGTAGATACGCCATTCACACGTGGGAAGTAAACATCAGAAATAAGTAATATATTCATTGGCTTAACCATAATTTTTGATACTTGATGTTAGCGATTCATTATGACGGCTTGATGAAAATATTGGCTTAAATTTCGATGACATGTCACAAAATTATCACCAAGCTGTCATTTGTATTTAATGCCACAGTGTAAAAGTACGTCACATGATAAAACGTTATTACACGCCGCTTTTATATTGTATTCCGTTAAGTGTATTCGCCATGGATGCCAATGCTTGGGGCCTGTATACACACATTTACTTTGCTCAATGGCTGTTAATGGCCACACCCTTGTTAGATCCAAAACTACATGGCGTAATAAAGAAGTTTCCTACTTTAGTGATGGCTGGCGCTTGCTTGCCCGATTTAGCTATCATTTCAAAAGCCTTTAATACTACGCATCAGTGGCAAAAAGCCGAGTGGATGATGACCAATGCTAATACTGATGAAGAGCTAGCGATTGCCATTGGTTACACCAGCCATTTATTTGTGGATGTGGTGGCGCACAATCATTTTGTGCCCGCATTTGAAGCCAAATGGAAGCGCATTCCTTGGCTAAATAAATCGGTAATTACGCACATTGCCTCAGAATGGGCGATGGATGCACACATTGCCAAACACATTGATTACACGCCGAATCAGTTAATACGTAAGCATGTACATCAATTAAGCGCTTTTGTGGCGCCCTGCTTTTCTAGCCCAAATGCCAGCCTATCCCCAGCACAGGCTACCACGCATTTAAGGCAACTGGCTTGGGCCGACTATGCACTTAGAAGAAGCTTTCTATCGCAAGGTGTATTGCTGGTTGCTAGGTTAAAAGATAAGCGATTGATGACCAGCCTTGAGTACTACATAAGCAAAACCAAGTACGCACTAACGCACTTTGATCAATCAGTTAAAGGTAATAGGCCACAATGGGAACCTGAACTCAATCATTTGAGCGCAGCTGAGATGGTGCTTTGGCGTGAGAAGTGTTTGAAAGATTTAACTAAGCGCTTAGCCACACCGATTCATTTTTACAATCAGGTGGCTGAATAAAGTAGTTATATAAGTAGTTTTGAGGTTAAGTAAATCAACAAGGTTAAAGCATTAAGCCAAAACCATTAAATAGCTTTGCGCAATACAGTAACCAATAGTGGCACCAGCCAACACATCGCTAGGGTAGTGCAAACCTAAAATCACGCGCGACATCGCAACCATGATTGTAAAGGGTATCAGCACAATCGATAACTCTGGGTAATAGTGCATCGCCACCACGCTAAATGCTACCGCGTGCAAAGTATGGCCAGATGGAAAACTAAAATGATCCAGCGGCTTGCCAACCACCCATACATCTTGGCGTACCTGAAATGGGCGTGGTCTATGCGTTTTTTGCTTTAACCATTTATAAACGATAGTGCCTGTTAAGCCAGCCGCCAGCATATGCAAAACTGGCTGAATACTATCGGCTTGTTGCGTCACCACAATCGCCAACATCAAGCCATACCAAAACACACCATCACCCAAACGGCTGATTAATCGAAACCAATCGCGTATCAAACGGTATTGATTGCTATGGCTAACTGTCACGCAAACTGCGCTATCTAGCGCATGCATACGGCTTAAGTAAACTTGCAATTTATTTGTCATTATTATTCTCCTTACACTGGTTGATGTTGACAGTGTGTCAGGAGAATATGAATGAATAGTGTCAGTTAAATGAAGTTTTTTTGACTTAACTTATTGATAAATAATAATATTATTTAATTTGGATTTAGTTAATCAGTATTTTGACCAATACGCCAAAGTACGCCGCTAGGGTCTGCCATCACAAAATCACGCATACGCCATGGCTGTTGCTCTACAGCACTAATATGCACACCGTATTGATTAGCAATATCAGCGTTTTGTAGCTTACGCCACCACGCATCGACATCTTCAACCAACAAATGCATCATAAAGTTACCGGCCAATTCTTTTACATAAAAATCTTGCAGCAAAAAGCTCACATGCTGATGTTGAAAATAGGCAACGCCACCGCCATCAGATGCCATCACGAAGCCTATGTCTTGATAAAAGCGCTTGGATAAGGCAAAGTCTTTTGCAGGTATGAACGCTTTTATTTCAACCGCATTTAAATTCACGTTGATAACCTCGCTTACGCCGCTACTTTTTTAACCACTGCTGCAATATCTTCGGCCAGCTTTTGCACTAGCACGCCATCTTGGCCTTCCACCATCACGCGGATTTTTGGTTCGGTACCCGATGCGCGCAACAACACTCGCCCAGCACCATTTAGTTCAGCCTCTGCGCTTTTAACAGCCTCTTGAAGTTGGGGCATATTGAGATCTAATTTCGCTTGGTTTGCTTTAGGTTGATAAGTCACATTAATTAACACTTGCGGATAAAGCTGCAAACTCGCACCCATTTCAGTGAGCGTTTTTCCGCTGTCGGCCAATGCATGCAACACTTGCAAGGCAGCAATAATAGCGTCACCACTAGTGTGTTTATCTAGCGTTAAAATATGTCCAGAATTTTCGCCGCCCAATTTCCAGTTTTTTTCGTTCAATAATTCCAGCACATAGCGGTCACCCACATTAGCGCGCGCGAATGGAATTTGGTGTTTTTGTAGCGCATGTTCAAGTGCTAAGTTGGTCATCAACGTGCCTGCCACACCGCCTTTTAGCTTGCCTTTGGCGTATAAGCCTAGCGCAATAATGTACAAAAGCTGGTCGCCATCTAGCAGATTTCCCAAGCTATCCACCATCATCACGCGGTCGCCATCGCCATCAAAAGCGATGCCTAAATCCGCCTGATGTTCTAGCACCGCTTTTTGCAATGCTTGCGGATGGGTTGATCCGACTTGCTCATTGATATTCAGGCCATCAGGCTTATTACCAATGGCAATGACCTCTGCGCCTAGCTCATGAAAAACAGGTGGCGCCACGTGGTATGTTGCACCGTGCGCGCAATCCAACACAATTTTTAAGCCGCGCAAATCTAAATGGTTAGGAAAAGTGCTCTTACAAAACTCTACATAACGCCCAGCAGCGTCATCAATACGGCGCGCCTTGCCCAACTTGGCCGATTCCATCACTTGCATGGGCTTATCTAATTCAGCTTCAATTGCATGCTCGATTTCATCATCAAGTTTTGCCCCTAAACTTGAGAAGAATTTGATGCCATTGTCATAATAGGGATTATGAGAGGCGGAAATAACGATGCCCGCCTGCGCACGCAAAGCGCGGGTAAGGTATGCCACGGCAGGCGTTGGCATAGGCCCTGTTAACAACACGTCTACGCCTGCGGCTGATAAACCAGCCTCTAATGCTGCCTCTAACATATAGCCAGAAATGCGCGTGTCTTTACCAATCAATACGGCAGGATGTGCACCTTTTGCCAAATTACCAGCGCGACTAGCCAATACACGACCTGCCGCATAACCTAAACGCATCACAAAATCAGGTGTGATTGCGCCCTCTCCCACTTTTCCACGAATACCATCTGTACCAAAATATTTTTTTGCCATTTTCTTCCCAATGTTCTTATGGTTATTAATTGTTTTTTAGTTGTTATTCATTGCTTATTGCTGAATTGCGGTGACTATTTTCAATGCTTCTGCGGTAGCTTTTACATCATGCACCCGCAATATTTTAGCACCAACCATAGCTGATATAACGGACGCCGCCACGCTTGCATACAGTCGCGCATCCACATCATTGCCTGTAACCTGCCCTAATACGGATTTTCGTGACAACCCTACCAATAATGGCTGACCCAGCGATGAAAAGCTAGCCAGATGTTGAATCAACGTAATATTATGCGCACGTGTTTTACCAAAGCCAAAACCAGGGTCTAGTAAGATACGATCTTTTACAATGCCAGCTTCTTCACACGCGGCTAATCTTTGCTGCAAAAAGGCTTTCACCTCAGCCACTACATCGTTATATTGCGGATTAATTTGCATGGTTTGCGGCGTGCCTTGCATATGCATTAAGCACACACCCACATTAGAAGCTGCAACAATGTCTATTGCGCCATTTTCTTGTAACGCACGCACATCGTTAACAATGCTAGCGCCAGCAGCAATAGCCGCCTGCATGGCTTGTGGCTTATATGTATCAATAGAAAGCGGAATGTTGATTTGATTAACTAAGCCCTCTATCACAGGAATCACGCGGTCTAGCTCTTCTTGCAGGCTGACGGGCGGGGCGTTAGGGCGTGTGGATTCGCCGCCAATATCCAGAATATCGGCACCTTGTTCTATTAAACTTAACGCATGCTCAATCGCTAAATCAGCTTTCGCAAATTTTCCACCATCCGAAAATGAATCAGGCGTCACATTCACAATGCCCATCACATTGGGACGATTCAAATTGAGCTGAAATTTTCCGCAGTTAAAAAGCATTAGGCTGTTAATTACCTAGTTAATTAATAAGATAGCGACAATAAAAAAGGGTTAGAACTAATCTAATCCTTATTTTAACACTACTTATGTTTTCTAATTAAAGCATGCTGCAACTTCAAGTTTACTCACTTTTTGCCGCTGGCTGAGGTGCTGGCGTTGCTGTCGTGCCAGAAGAACCGCCGCTATCTGTTGGCTTTATTTTGGGCTGACGCGGCTTAGGTGCACGCACTGGAATACTTGCCATAATATCGTTGATTTGATCCGCATCAATGGTTTCATACTCCATTAATGCAGCCGTCATCGCTTCAACTTTATCTTTATTATCTTCCAATAATTTACGTGCAACAGCGTATTGCTCGTCCAAAATACGTCTAATTTCAGTATCTACTTTTTGTTGAGTTGCCTCTGAAACCGTTTTAGAGCTCATGCTACCAAAAAATGAATCTTGCTCGCTACCAGAGTAAACCATAATACCCATCGCATCACTCATGCCGTACTTGGTCACCATATCACGCGCTAATTTAGTTGCACGTTCAAAGTCATTGCTGGCACCTGTACTCATTTGATGCATAAAAATCTCTTCAGCAATACGGCCACCAAATAAAATCGAAATCTCTTCCAGCATCTTATCTTTATAGTTGCTGATGCGATCAAACTCAGGCAACTGCCATGTTAGGCCTAATGCCCAACCACGCGGCATAATCGTTACTTTGTGAACAGGGTCTGCTTTTGGTAATAATTTCGCTACCACCGCATGACCACTTTCGTGATACGCCGTATTACGACGCTCTTCTTCACGCATCACCATAGATTTACGCTCAGGGCCCATGTAGATTTTGTCTTTTGCATCTTCAAAATCTTCCATATCCACTGTGCGCTTACTGCGGCGCGCTGCAAACAAAGCTGCTTCGTTTACTAAGTTGGCCAAATCTGCACCACTGAAACCAGGCGTACCGCGTGCCAAAATATCCGCTTTTACATCTGGATCAATTGGCACTTTACGCATATGCACCAACAAGATTTGCTCGCGACCTTTAATATCCGGCAAGCCAACCATCACTTGGCGGTCAAAACGACCAGGACGTAATAAAGCTTTATCCAACACATCGGCACGGTTTGTTGCCGCAATAATGATGACGCCAGAACTCGCCTCAAAACCATCCATTTCCACTAATAGTTGATTCAATGTTTGCTCACGCTCGTCATTACCGCCGCCAGTGCCCGCACCGCGGCTACGACCTACCGCATCAATCTCATCAATAAATATAATGCAAGGTGAGTTTTTCTTGGCGGTTTCAAACATATCACGTACGCGTGCCGCACCCACACCAACAAACATTTCCACAAAGTCAGAGCCTGAAATTGAGAAGAATGGCACTTTCGCTTCACCCGCAATCGCACGGGCAAGTAAGGTTTTACCAGTACCTGGAGGGCCCACAAGCAATACGCCACGTGGAATACGGCCACCCAATTTCTGGAATTTGGTGGGCTCTTTTAAAAAGTCGACTAATTCAGTTACTTCTTCTTTGGCTTCATCGCAACCTGCAACATCGGCAAAAGTCGTTTGATTTGAGCTTTCGTCTAATTGACGTGCTTTACTTTTACCGAATGAGAATGGGCCGCCACCTTTGCCGCCGCCTTGCATTTGGCGCATAAAGAAAATCCAAACGCCAATCAATAAAATCATTGGGAACCATGACATGAAAATCTCAAGCAACACAGAACGTTGCTGCTCTGGCTTGGCTTCTACAACGACATTGTATTTAAGTAGGTCATTTACCATCCACAAGTCATTAGGCGCGTAAGTGCTAAATTCTTTGCCATCTTGCGTTTTGCCATGCACTACGCGGCCATCAATTTGCACTTTGGCAATACGGCCATCTTTCACTTCTTGCATAAATTGTGAGTAAACCATTTGGCTGTCTGCCTTGCTTTGACTGCCAAATTGGTTGAACACCATCATCAGCACAAGTGCCACTGCCAACCAAATTGCGATACTTTTTGCAATATTATTCACGTGCCCATTCCTATAAAATTAGGGAGTTAATACTTTATTTTAAACCATTTGTAATGCGCATACTGTTAATTTTATTAGCAGCATGCAATGATTAAACCATTATCAAGCTTTTTTATTTAAGCCCAATAAATACACTTCGCTGCTACGGTCTCGCGAAGCTTTTGGTTTACGCGTGACTACTTTAGTAAATTGCTGACGCATCATTTTCACAATTTCTTCAAAGCCAGATCCAATAAAAACTTTGACTAGAAAATGTCCATCTGGTTTCAGCCAGACCGAACTAAATGCTAAGGCTAACTCGGTTAAATACGCCGATCCAGCCAAGTCAACATCTTTTATACCACTTATATTGGGTGCCATATCGGCAATTACAAGGTCTACTTTTTTACCATTTAACGTATTTTCTAACTCTTTTAAAACGGCATCTTCGCGAAAATCGCCTTGTATAAAGGTGACACCTGCAATTGGCTGCATATCCAAAATATCCAAAGCAATCACATTACCCTGCCCTTTTAAGCGTTGCACAACCACTTGCGACCAACTACCAGGTGTTGAGCCTAAATCCACCACGGTCATACCTGGCTTAATTAATTTATCTTTATCGTCAATCTCTATTAATTTATAAGCAGCGCGCGCGCGATAGCCTTCTTTTTGGGCGCGTTTAACAAATTCGTCATTGAGATGCTCTTGCATCCAAGCTTTGCTGGTACGTGTTGGTTTCAAGTGCTCATGTCTTTCAAATTAAAAACGGCTGTTCATGATAAAATATTGCATTATTTAAAAGGTGTCACAATGAAACTTAGCACTAAACAAATTGCACATTTACGCGGCTTAGCCCATAGCTTAAGCCCAGTTGTGATGATTGGCAATAATGGATTAACCGACAATGTAATCAAAGAGGTTGAGCTAAATTTAAATGCGCATGAATTGATTAAAATTCAGGTAGCTGGCGATGACCGCGAAGCACGTAAAGCCATGTACACAGAAATTTGCGCTAAAACCAATGCCATTGCTGTGCATCATATTGGCAAACAATTGGTGGTTTATCGTAAAAGCGATACGATTAAAGAATCGGCTAAAGTAATCATTCCAAAGCCTTAATCAGCTTTTAATAAAGCGATAAATTTAAGCGATTTAAGTTTAAAGGCTTGGTTTTTTAAGACCTTGCCTTTAAAACCAATACAAAACCCAGCAAGCATTCAGCTAAATAAGCCACACTGGCCACACCGTGCCAGTTTCTAAAGCGGCTGGCAAATACACTGTTCATCACATCTGCTGGCATAGCATCGGCTTTTAATTGCGCCAGTAATGGCTGAATACCAAAGTGGCCTGCCAGTACTAATAGCAACATCACAAAGGCGGCCCAAAAGAAACCTTGTTTCAGCGCGGAGGTGCCATAATCCTTCAGGCGCTGAATTAGCAAGTAAAACGCGCTGCCCATGCCGATGTAGCTGACGATGGTAAACAGCTTGCCTGCCAAGCGACCCGCCAATTGCTTATCTTGCAAGGTATCAAATAGCACGTACGCGCTAAAGCCTGTAGCCCACAACGCGCCTACCCACAAGGTAATAATAATCAAGCTTAAACGATACATATTATTGATTTAATTGATTAGATATAAAGTACGACTATATGTAAAGTACATCTAGCACTTCATACTCTTTAATGCCGCCTGGCGCTGAAACTTCTGCCACATCGCCCGCTGATTTGCCGATTAAAGCGCGTGCAATTGGTGAGCCGACTGAAATCTTGCCGCCTTTGATATCAGCTTCATCTTCACCCACAATTTGATAGGTTTTATTGTCGCCAGAGTCTAAATCTTCAATATTCACAGTAGCGCCAAACACTACGCGGCCTTCCGCATGCAAAGTTGTTGGGTCAATCACCATTAAATTAGATAATTTCGATTCCAATTCGGCAATGCGGCCTTCAATAAAGCTTTGCTTTTCTTTGGCAGCTTCATACTCAGCATTTTCAGATAAGTCACCTTGCGCGCGCGCTTCTGCAATGGCCAGAATCACGTTTGGTCTATCTTCACTGCGCAAACGTTGCAGTTCAACTTTGAGCATTTCTGCGCCTTTGATTGTTACTGGAATTTGATTTAATGCCATACTGTAATACCGTTCTAAATTAGGATAAAAAAATAAACCACACCCGTAACGAGCGTGGTTTTGTATAAAAGTTTAGTTAAAGTGTATTTTAGATAAGCTTTTAATGCAAGCCTTTAGACTGGTTAAATGCCTTTGATTAAAACAAGAATCTGTACGTGTTTTATACAAGCCTTTTATGCAAATCTTGTAGTGATTCAACATTGAGCTCTTGCATATGCGCCATGCCAATACAAGCCGCTTTTGCACCTGCCAGCGTTGTGTAATACGTCACTTTATTTTGCAAGGCACTGCGACGAATCTCATAAGAATCAGCTACCGCTTTTTTGTCTTCGGTCACGTTTACAATAAAATTAATTTCATTGTTTTTAATCATATCCACAATATGCGGACGGCCTTCAGCTACCTTGTTTACAGGTGCCACGCTTAAGCCATGCGCTATTAGCGCTTTTGCTGTGCCCTTAGTCGCAACCAATGTAAAGCCTAGTTTTGCAAGGTCTTGCGCAATATCCACCACTTTCTGGTGGTCTTCATTGCGTACGCTAATAAAGGCTCGGCCACCTTTTGGTAGCTTAGCTGATGCGCCTAATTGCGATTTCACAAACGCTTCAGCAAAAGTCGCACCCACCCCCATCACTTCGCCAGTTGACTTCATTTCTGGGCCAAGAATCGTATCCACGCCTGGGAATTTAATAAACGGGAATACGGCTTCTTTTACTGAAAAATAAGGTGGAATCACTTCTTTCGGCGATTTTAGCTAATTGTAAACCGCAGGCTTTTGAAACAAAAGGTACGGTACGTGATGCGCGTGGGTTTACTTCCAGCACATAAACGGTAGTGCCCTGAATTGCAAACTGCACATTCATTAAACCCTTAACACCTAGCGCTTTAGCCATTTGCACGGTTTGCACACGCAATACATCTTGCAACTCTTCGCTTAAACTATACGGCGGCAATGAGCAGGCAGAGTCGCCAGAGTGCACGCCAGCTTGCTCAACGTGCTGCATAATGCCGCCAATTAACACGTCTTCGCCATCACAAATCGCGTCTACGTCAATTTCTAAAGCGTCGTTTAAAAAACGGTCAAGCAACACAGGCGAATCGTTAGAAACTTTTACCGCTTCGCGCATATAACGCTCAAGCTGGCTTTGCTCATGCACGATTTCCATGGCACGGCCGCCTAATACATAGCTTGGGCGAACAACTAATGGGTAACCAATTTCATTGGCCGCAATCAGAGCCGCTTCTGGCGTACGCGCCGTACGATTTGGTGGCTGTTTTAAGCCTAACTCATGCAACATAGCCTGAAAACGCTCACGGTCTTCTGCTCTATCAATCGCGTCTGGCGTTGTGCCAATAATGGGCACTCCTGCTTTTTCTAAAGCGCGCGCTAATTTAAGCGGCGTTTGGCCGCCATATTGCACAATCACGCCTACTGGTTTTTCAATATGCACGATTTCCAGCACATCTTCTAACGTTACTGGCTCAAAATACAAGCGGTCAGAAGTATCGTAATCGGTTGAAACCGTCTCAGGATTACAGTTAACCATGATGGTTTCATAACCATCATCACGCATGGCAAATGCCGCGTGCACACAGCAATAATCAAACTCAATACCTTGGCCAATACGATTCGGTCCGCCGCCCAGCACCATGATTTTCTTTTTATCAGTTGGCTTGGATTCGCATTCCTCTTCATAGCTGGAATACATATAAGCCGTATTGGTAGCAAACTCTGCCGCGCAAGTGTCTACGCGTTTATATACTGGGCGCACTTGCAAAGCCTGGCGATAAGCGCGCACGGCGTGCTGATCTGTATCCAGTAACTTGGCTAAACGGCGATCACTAAAGCCGCGACGTTTTAATTGGAACAGCGCATCTTTATCTAAATCGGCAATATGCTTGCCAGATAAAGCCGCTTCGCGATTAATAATGTCTTTAATCTGCGCCAAAAACCAAGGGTCAATTTTTGAGATATTAAAAATATCTTCGTTGCTCACACCCAAGCGCATCGCATCTGCCACGTACCAAATACGCTCAGGGCCTGGTTCACCCATTTCTTTGGTGATGCGATCCATATCGGTTGAAATGGAATCTAAGCCATCCACACCCACTTCTAAACCACGCAACGCTTTTTGGAATGATTCTTGGAACGTGCGGCCAATCGCCATCACTTCGCCTACCGATTTCATTTGCGTGGTTAAACGCGAATCGGCTTGCGGGAATTTCTCAAAAGCAAAACGCGGTATTTTAGTAACCACGTAATCGATACTAGGCTCAAATGAAGCTGGTGTTTGGCCGCCAGTAATATCGTTTTTCAATTCATCTAGGGTAAAGCCAACCGCTAATTTAGCGGCTACTTTGGCAATCGGGAAACCAGTGGCTTTTGAAGCCAAAGCGGATGAACGCGACACACGCGGATTCATCTCAATCACAATCATGCGGCCATTTTCTGGATTAATGGCAAATTGCACATTAGAGCCGCCAGTATCCACGCCGATTTCGCGCAACACAGCCAAGCTGGCGTTACGCATAATTTGATACTCTTTATCCGTCAATGTTTGTGCAGGCGCTACGGTAATACTGTCGCCAGTGTGTACACCCATTGGATCTAAGTTTTCAATTGAGCAAATAATGATGCAGTTGTCCGCTTTGTCGCGCACCACTTCCATTTCGTACTCTTTCCAGCCTAGCATTGATTCTTCAATCAACAGCTCTTTAGTGGGCGAGGCATCTAAACCGCGCTCGCAAATCGTGATAAATTCTTCGCGATTATAAGCAATACCGCCGCCGCTACCACCCATGGTGAATGATGGGCGAATAATCGCAGGGTAGCCAATACTGGCTTGCACTTGCAAGGCTTCTTCCATGGAATGCGCGATGCTGGAACGCGCAGAACCCAAACCAATTTTGGTCATGGCTTCTTTAAATTTTTGGCGATCCTCGGCTTTATCAATAGCCTCTTTGGTGGCGCCTATCATTTCTACTTTATATTTTGCTAGCACGCCGTGCTTGTCTAAATCTAACGCGCAATTGAGTGCAGTTTGCCCACCCATGGTTGGCAATAGCGCATCTGGGCGCTCTTTAGCGATGATTTTTTCAACCACTTTCCAAGTAATAGGCTCAATATAAGTCGCATCGGCCATTTCAGGGTCGGTCATAATGGTGGCTGGGTTAGAGTTCACCAAAATAACGCGGTAACCCTCTTCACGCAGCGCTTTACACGCTTGAGCGCCAGAGTAATCAAACTCGCAAGCTTGACCAATCACAATCGGCCCTGCGCCAATGATAAGAATAGATTTAATGTCGGTACGCTTAGCCATTACGCTGCTTCCTTTTTCTGCATAAGCGATATAAATTGATCAAACAACTCACTCATTTCGGTTGGTCCTGGGCTGGCTTCTGGGTGTCCTTGGAAGCTGAATGCAGGCTTATCTGTGCGCGCAATGCCCTGCAAGCTGCCATCAAATAATGAGATATGTGTAATTTTGATATTAGCTGGCAAAGTAGCTGGATCTGCTGCAAAGCCATGGTTTTGGCTGGTGATATAAACGCGCTTGGTTTCAACATCTTGCACAGGGTGGTTTGCGCCGTGATGACCAAACTTCATCTTCATAGTTTTAGCACCGCTGGCTAGAGCCAATAATTGGTGGCCTAAACAAATACCAAATGTGGGAATGCCTGTATCGACCAATGTCTTAATCGCTTTAATCGCGTAATCGCAAGGCTCAGGATCGCCAGGGCCGTTTGATAAAAAGATACCATCTGGTTTATAACTTAACGCTTCTTCTGCCGTTGCTTGCGCTGGCAAAACAGTGACTTTACAACCGCGCGAAACTAGCATGCGTAAAATATTTTGTTTAACGCCATAGTCAAAAGCAACTACATGCAATGGCGCTTTGGCAGGCTTTACAAAACCTTTGCCCAGCGCCCATTCGCCATCTGTAAATTCATACGCCGCTTTACAGCTCACCACTTTAGCCAAATCCATGCCCGCTAAACCAGGGAAGCTTTTGGCTAGCTCTAATGCTTTTGCGGCTTCAACACTGTCAGCCGCCATAATGCAACCTGCTTGCGCACCTTTTTCACGCAAAATGCGTGTTAATTTGCGCGTATCAATATCTGCAATCGCTACAACATTATTGGCGACCAAATATTCAGATAAGGTTTGTGTGCTACGGAAGTTAGATTCTAAAAGCGGTAAATCGCGAATGATTAAACCAGCGGCGTACACTTTGTTAGATTCAACATCTTCTGGATTAGTACCAGTATTGCCGATGTGCGGATAAGTCAGTGTAACGATTTGTTCGGTATACGAAGGGTCTGTCAGAATTTCTTGATAGCCAGTCATGGCGGTATTAAACACCACTTCGCCAACAGTGTGCCCTAAAGCACCAATTGAAATGCCTTTAAAAACAGTCCCATCTGCTAACACTAAAACCGCTGGAATTGTTTTCGACACCTTGAAGCTCCTTTATTTCGACACGACGTGACTTAACTTGACACACCCATTAGTAGATGTGCAAAACGGGAAAAGCTTTGTAAACTCTTCCCGTTTCAGAATTGCCGAATTATAGCTGAATTTAGCTTAAGCCTCAAGTTCAGTCTGCGCGATTTTCATCAAACCACCAACGTTTTATCAACAATTAATTTATCAAAAAACAAGCTTATCAGACAATTCTGACATGAACTTAGGCTCAATACCGATGTAAGCGCTGCTGTGAAAGGTTTTAAATAGCGACATGTCATTTTAAGTTACTTAAAAGACTATTCAATTTAATGAACTAAATAAATTAAAGGAAAATATGATGAATTGGGATCAAGTAGAAGGTAACTGGAAACAACTAAAAGGTAGCATTCAAGAAAAATGGGGTCATTTAACTGATGACAACCTAGATGTGATTGCAGGCAAGCGTGAAAAACTAGCAGGCAAAATTCAAGAGGCTTACGGCGTTTCTAAAGAAGAAGCTGAAAAGCAAATTGCCGACTGGGAATCAAAACATAAGAACTAAAAGTATTTAATTTAATTAGTATTTATTTTACCAACAGCACAATACAATCTTATTGTGCTGTTTTTTGTATGCACAATTTGCTTAAAACAAGCATAACTATAAGCATATTCATTTATTAAAAGGGAAAAAATATGTCATCCGTCATTGGTTTACTCATACTTGTATTAGATATCTTCGCGATAATCAAAATTATTCAAAGCTCTGCATCAGGCACGGAAAAAATATTATGGATTCTTGGCGTATTATTCTTCCCTGTAATTGGTATAATTGTTTGGTTTTTTGCAGGCCCAGGCGGCAAAAAAGTTTAAAACAAATTAACTAATAGTTGAAAGCAATTGGGTTTTAAGTGCCGCACTTTTAAACTGATATTGAATAAACTGACATTTATAAATCAAAGTGGCTAACGCTTAGTTAGCTACTTTTTAGCAAAAAAAGGGAACTTTATGCACGTAAGTTTTGAGCAAGCGCAACAAATCATTGATAAAGCAGTAGAAAAATCAACAGCAATCGGCGTCAAAATGTGCATCGCTGTACTAGATTCTGGCGGCAACTTAAAAGCGTTTAGCCGTATGGACGATGCTTGGGTTGGCAGTATTGATATTGCTATCAAAAAAGCCAAAACGGCCTGCTATTTTGCAATGCCATCTGGCGAAATCGGCAAACTATCAGTACCAGGCTCACCTTTGTATGGTATTGAACATTCGAACGATGGCCTAATTACTTTTCCTGGCGGCCTACCTATCGTTGACAACGAAGGTATTTTAGTTGGTGCAATTGGTGTAAGTGGTGACACGGTTGAAAATGATCATATTGTGGCGCAAGCAGGTGTTGAAGTCGCTGGCGTATGCAATGTACCTAAGCATCCTTGGCGCACTTAAGAGTATATTTTAATTAAATTTTGCATGAAGTAATGCTTTCATACTTAATCAACTTTTTAGTAAAAATTAGTTTCCTCTAAATCAGTACAGCATCAAATAAAAAAACCCCTCGCTTTTGGCAAGGGGTTTTTTTAATTTAAAGGCTAAATTAGTTTTATTATTAACGACTTACCAACTTAACATTCAATTGTTAATACTACAAACTAATGATGCTACCTACTAGACCCAACACTGATCCAATTAACGGACCTACGATTGGTAAATTAACTGCAAAGTTACCAACTACACCTACTAAGCCTTTAACTAAACCTAGTAAGCCACCTAATAAACTAGTTACATTTAATAAAGCGCCGCCAGATACTGCTTCAATCTCAACACTGCTTAACTCTTGAATTGCCATATTTCTCTCCTGATACTTTGAAATAAAATAATCTAGCGATAAATCTACTTTAGCTCTAGATAGCGTATAACTAAACGATGTATTGATTCGAATAGTTATACGGAAGTATAGCATTAATTATTTACTTTTTATTAAATAAATATACCGTAGTATAAATAAATATCTATAATTTTATTTATAAAATACAGCAACTTATATAAAAATCTATGTTGAAATTCTTAATATTCTCTAAATGCTTCCGCAGCTTCTATATATCTTTAATTTTACAGATTAGGATTAGCGCTTATGGGCAATTAATTGGGTTAATTCATTGTACAGATTAATTTATTTTACGATGGCCCAAAGCCCCAAACCACCCATACTGGCAGCTAGTCTTAACCTTGCTGTGCGCCATGCAGCTAAAGACTTGATGCTTTGCTGCTGGGCGTTAGACCATGCATTTTGGGCGTTTAAAAGCTCGATAATATTGCCAACTCCTGCATTGTATCGGCCTTGAGCTACCTTAAAGGCTTCCATTGAATTGGTCACTAGCTCTTCAGTCGCTCGCAAATTTTCTCGTTCTGACACTAAAGCGTGATAACTTTTCCAAACGTCTAGCGTCACTTGTTGGGTTGCTTTTTCTAACTCTGCCACTCTTACGCGAGATTCGGCTTGCGCTGACTGAATCTGGTAACCGCGAGAAAACCCTTCAAATAGCGGAATATTAAGCTGAAATCCAACACTGGCATTATTAGTATAAACATTCGATGGATTGAGATAGAGAATCTGCTGTTGACCTAATTGGTCAGTGCGGCTTGACTCTGCATTCATACTTAAACTTGGAAGACCATCGGCTTTCACTGCACTAACATTCTCTTTTGAACCTTTCAGCTTAGCTTTTGCAGCTTTTATTGATGGATGCGAATCCAATGCCTGCTGAATCATTTCATCAACACTAGAAACGAAATCTGTACTTTCTAACTGATTACCTTGATTGAATAATACGAAATGTGTATTCGCCAACAAACCCATTGCAGAAGCCAAATTACCATGCGCGTTTTTAAGCTCGCCTTCGGCTTTCGTTCTATCAAACCTTGCTTGTGCATGGGCCGTTTGTGCTTGCAATTTATCCGTTAGCAAACCCACCCCTGCTTTAAATTTTGCAGTTGCTGCCGCCAAACTTTCTGCTGTCACTTTTTCAGAATCTTCATAGGCTGTTAATGTGGCCTGAGCTGACTGGTTATCGAAATAAGATTGAGCTGCAGTCATAAAAACTTCCTGCAATACCGCATCTTGCATAGCGTTTGCTGCATCTAGTAAAGCATCTGCCTGATTATTTTTAGCAGATCGCTGACCAAAGTCCGCAATCAACCAGCTTAATCGCAAACTGTAACCTCTGTTTAAAATACGATTATCCTGATCAAGCTGTGAGCTAAGAGAATTGGTGACTTTATTTTGTATGCGCGATATTCCATAGTTTAAATTTACTTTGGGCAGATAGTTAGAGCGTTGCACACCCACTTGCGCCGCCTGAGCGCTAACAGTTGCCCACATTTCGGCTGTTTTAGGGCTGTTGCACAAAGCCAGCTCAACTACATCAGCCAAAGCTAATGGCTTATCCAGCATACTATTAGCGCAAGGAGCAGTGGGTATATCAGGATCAGTAACAAGTATATTTTTAGTTGGGCTGTCTGATACATGGTTCTCGAATTCATAAAAGCCTGTCAAAGTTAGCGCCCAGGCAGGTACATAAAAACACATGAGCATGGCAAACATGCACAGCCTAGCGGCCAAACAACAGTACTTTTTTAAAAAATTATTGCGCATGCTGCACTTGACCAGCATTTAGATTAATGACACGGTCTGCTGATGCAATGGTTTCAGGGCGATGCGCAACAATGATGCGTGTTATGTTTAATGCTTGAATGGCATGATTCACCATTGTTTCGCGCATCACATCAAGATGGCTAGTTGCTTCATCCAGAAATAAAATTCTTGGCTTTTTATACAACGCGCGTGCCAGCAAAACGCGTTGTTTTTGTCCGCCAGATAAAGCCGTTCCCATATCCCCTATTAAAGTATTAAGCCCCATTGGCATCTGCATAATTTCTTCGTAAACAGCCGCTTTGCGCGCACAATCTTCTACCCATTGCATGTCAATTTGCTGATCAAAAAAAGCAATATTGTCTGCAATTGATCCAGCAAATAATGCGTCATCTTGCATCACCGTGCCTATCATGCCACGTAAGTTTTCTAGGCCAAGCTTTGCCAATGATTGCCCACCGATCAGCACATCTCCATGATTAGCAGCGCGTATTCCTAACATGACACTGATTAATGTTGACTTACCACAACCTGATGGCCCAACTATAGCCACAGACTCGCCCTCTGCTATTTTAAAGTTGATATCATCAAGCACCCATGGCTCGCCATCGGCATAACGAAATTTCAGATCTTTCACTTCAATTTCGGCTTTTAGTTTAGCCGCCTCTTCTTTGCTAATTGAATCGGCACCTACTGGCTCTTGCTCTGCTAACGCAATATCAGCCAATCGTTCTCCCTGCAGATTTAGCATGCGAATTTCGACAAGTCGATCGATCAACCCACTGACACGATTAACAAACTGATCCTTATAAGCGATGAACGCTAGTAATAAGCCTAGGCTGAAATCACCATCGATGACTAGCTTAGCGCCTAACCAAATGATAAGAATTCGTTCAATACCAAACAGCAAGCCGTTTAATAACCGATACATCACTTGTAATTTCTGACTGCGTAAATCTGCATTTACTTGATCAACAAATAAGCTAAGCCAGCTGGTTCGGCGCTCATCCAGACGTTGGAATAACTTCAGGGTTCTAACGCCTCGCACAGTTTCGATAAAATGGGTTTGTTGTTTAGCGGCATGCACGATTTGTTCTTCAGTTGCATTACGCAAAGGTTGAAACCAAATCCATCTTCCTAAGGCATAAATTAGCATGGCGCCAATTGCGATAGATGCCATTTTTGGGCTATAGATATACATCATAATTAATGTCGCTATAGTTAAAATGCCATCTAAAATTGCTTCAACAAAAGTGCTGGTTAACGTGTGCTGTATCTGATCAATGGCGCCAAAACGCGATACCACATCACCTAAATGGCGCTTTTCAAAATACTCCACAGGCAAACGAATCAAGTGCGCAAAAATATTGGCGCGCCACTGCACATTGAGCGTGGTGGACATATGCATGATGACCCAAGACCGTAGTGTAGAAATGAGCTGTTGTAACAACATCAACAAGCCAAATCCTAGTGATAGAGTGGTGAGCAGGTCGCGATCGGCGGAAACAACAACATGATCAACCACCCATTGCATATAAAAAGGTGACACCAGCGCAAAAACTTCAAGCACCAGAGCTAGCAACAGAATTTGCCCCATTGATCGATACAAGCCAGTCACATGGCCCATCATGTCACGCAAGCGCACTGATTGTTTAAAGGTAACCCGCTTAAAGCTTTGGCTGGGCCACAGTTCTAGTGCCACCCCAGTAAAAGCAGCCGATACTTCCTCATAGCTGAGTTTGCGTATACCTAAAGATGGATCATGCACAATGATATGTCTGCTTGTTGCTTCTTTAAGCACCACAAAATGATTAAAGTTCCAGTGCAGAATACACGGGCGTTGCAAATCTTTAATATCTTCAAGATCAAGCTTGACTGGCCTAGTAGAAAAGCCTACAGCCTGGGCCATACCCATGAGATAGTTTAATGTCGTGCCTTTGATTGAAATTAAAAATGTACGTCGCAGCGTACTTAAATCAGTACGAAACCCGTGGTAGTTAGATACCATTACCAATGCGGCAAGGCCACATTCAGTAGCTTCGGTTTGCAAAACCACAGGTAATTTTCGGCCTAGCCCAAATGAAAGTTGACTTAAAAATGACATGACTAAAGTATTCGCATCGTTAAATTGAACAAAAAGACTACAAAATGCAGGTAGTTCATAACTTGCCAGTCAAGCTTAGTAGCGGTTCTAGCACCCACTCATAAAGTCGGCGAGTTTCAAGCATGATATCGGCATCTAAAAGCATGCCTGGCTGCAATGGCTGCAATTGCCCGTAGGCCATAATAGATTGTTGATCAAGCGCGACAGTGATGCGGTAGTAGGGCTCGCTATTTTGGTTGTTGCTAGAAGGATTACCCATGGTGAAAATTTCGTTTGCTGCCAACGCCGTGCGCGAAACTGACAACACATGACCAGTGGCTTGGCCAAACTTTTGATAGGGATAAGGCTGGTATCGCAAACGCACTGGCGCACCTTCGCGCACAAAACCTACCGCACGGCTAGTTGCATACAAATGCGCCTGCAGCAATGAGCCTTTAGGTACGATGCTCAATAGCGGGCGGCCACCATCAGTTGCTGTTCCAACACTCACCACAATGGCTGTTGCAATGCCTGTTTGTGGGGCGCGAATCAGAAGGCGTCGTTTAGCTTCACCTTCGGTAAGTTGCTGATTAACGTTAGAGACAGTGCGTTCGAGTTGTGCAATTTGATTTTGGTGTTTACCTCGCAAGCCTGCAACTTCATCCAATCTTGCAGAAATTTCACCTTGCATACGAATTTTTTCACGCGCCATGGTTTCAAGACGACTGGATTGTTCAAGCCAGTCTTCTTGCTTCTGTTGCGTTTGCTCTTTTGATATGTAATTTTGTGCTAATAAATCTTGATAGCGCTGGTAAGCCTCTTTGCTTAGCTGCACGCGTGTATTTTGGGCGATTTGTTGCGCATCCAGCCTGAACAATTCCTCTTTTAGGCCAGCCAGACGAGATTGCAATGCTTGCAACTCATCTTGCTGTTGTTGCCTTGTTTTAGTAATTTCACCCTGTAACGATTGGCGTTGCTGTTTTTGTTCAGCAATAATTGAAGCTTGAACGGAGCCATATATATCGGAATATCGCTCACTGGATAATGCAAATAAGATATCGCCCTGCTTAACCAATTGCCCTTCTTTTACTCGTTTTTCTATGACCACACCCGACTGTGGAGCATACACTTTGACCAAGCCAGTTTCGGGTATCAACTGCCCTATCACAGTGCTTCGTTTGGTATAGCTGCCCCAAACCATAAAAGCAGCAACTGCCAATGCACAAATAACAGACACTAGCGTTAGAAACAAATAACTAGTTGGGCGGATAAGAATAATCTTACCTAACCAATTATTTTTACGCGCATTAATTGCGGCAATACGAAAAAGAGGCTGATTGGACATTGTTTCTTTAGTAAGCGTGGGGGTTAATCTTGCGCTGTAAGAAGTGACCAGCCCATATAAATATCAATATAACTATACATTAGTATATATTAAACAAATATAATGAACAACGGTATATATAAATTAGTTATATGTATCAAAATTTATACAATGCGCAACGCATTTTATGAAAAAGAAAATTGCGCGTTGCGCGCTAACTATTAGATATATTGTTTAGACAAGAATTTGGATTTGGAGCGTAAAGATTTAGCGACGATAATCTAGCGCTGATAGGGGGTGCAATAACTGCTTTGCTCAATAAGCTGTATTGATTCAGCAAAACGCTAAGGCCAAATTGGCTTAGTTAAAATTAGCCACTACACATTCGATTTAGCCAACTAGACGGTATGACCCAAACGGGCCATATCTTTGTAACGAATTGTAAAATATTATTCAATCGTGATAAAGATTAGTGGATTAATTTCTAGATTTACATTGATTAATATTTTAAGGGGAAACAAAGATGAAATTCAAACTTTTATTAGCAACACTTGCTTTTTTTGCAAGTACTGCACAAGCAACTACAATCAGCACCAACTATTTTTCAGTAGATAATGATCTTACTTCTGACACAGTATATTGGTTAAATTTTAATGTAACAGACGGTGGGTTTTTTCAAATCTACACAGACAATGAACCTTACCGTCAAAAAGGATTAAGCGATCCTTATATTATGTTATTTAAAAACTCAGTGGCTGCAGGTAATTACTTAGCAGAGGACAACAACGATGGTGACGGTCTCAATTCATACCTTTACGGTAGCCTGTTAATTGGTAACTACGTTCTTGCAGTTTCTAACAACAAATTAACCGAAGATGAAGCTATTGCACGCAATAATCCTGGCGTTGATAAGTATTCAGAAGGCCTTGTAAAGGTTACTATTAAAGGTGGTTTTGATACAGATGTCGCCTTTGGTCATAAAAACGGCCCTTCAGCTGTTCCAGTACCAGCAGCAGCTTGGTTATTCGGTTCTGCACTATTAGGTTTTGCTGGCTTTAGACGCAAATCAGTTTAATAACAATCTGTTATTAAATAACAATAAAGCCGCATTTATGCGGCTTTATTTTTTTGGCTTAAACTTAAACTCACAAAAGTTTTAATTCAATTAACGTAAATTCAGTACATCTCGCATATCAAATAAACCAGTGTTGTGGGCATTTAAATATTTGGCTGCGCGTAAGGCACCTAAAGCAAACGTAGCGCGACTGCTGGCTTTATGTGTTAACTCAACGCGCTCACCAATGCCTGCCAGCACCACCGTGTGGTCGCCCACTACATCGCCACCACGCAAGGTTGCAAAGCCAATTTTGCCTGCTTCTCGCTCGCCTGTTACACCTTCTCTGGCATATACTGCGCAATCTTTTAAGGCAACGCCTAAACCTTGTGCGGCTGCTTCACCTAATCTTAATGCTGTGCCAGATGGCGCATCTACTTTATGGCGATGATGCATTTCAACCACTTCGATATCGTAGCCTTCGCTTAATACTTTTGCGGCTTGCTCAACTAAGTTAATCAATAAAGTTACGCCAACACTCATATTGGGTGCAAAAACAATCGCGATTTTTTCTGAAGCGTTTTCTATCTGTATTTTTTCTTCTGCTGTAAAACCTGTGGTGCCAATAATGTATTTCACTTTGGCTTGCTGGCAGGCTGCAAGATACTGCATGCTGGCTTCTGGGCGGGTAAAATCAATCAGCACATCTGCGCCATTTAATGCGGCCTGTAAATCGCTAGTAATAGTAACGCCTGTATGCTGGCCAAATTGCTCACCCGCATCGCGACCAATTTTTGGGCTGCCAGAGCGGTCTAGCGCGCCATGCAATTGTAAATCAGCATCTGCAAAAACACCTTCTAACAATGCATGGCCCATGCGACCAGTAACGCCAGCAATAACTACTTTAGTTTTTATCATATTCAATACTTTTTTAATACTTTTAAAAAGCCAATTTTTAGTGATGACTAAAAGCCGATTTTTTCTAACATACGTTCAAAATAACCAGGCTCTTCTGCAGGCACTACTTTTTCTTCTACTACTTTGGCTTTAGCAGTTGGCTCTGCTGGTGCGGTTTGAGCATTCTGCAAATTTTTAACATCCAAATTTCGATCAAATCTAAAAATAAAGCGCTCTTCTTGATTTGCTGTTACTGGCACAGGTGTTACTGGCAAAGGTGTTTCTGGCACAGCCTGTGTTTCGGGCAAATCAGCCACTGTTTCTTTAGCAACGTCTTCTTTAGCGACTACAGGCGCCGCTTGAGTAGGAGCCACTACAACTGGCGATACATCAGGAGTAACTTGTGTAGGCGTGTTTAAATTTGAAACCGGTTCGCTAGGCGCAACATCAATTGGTACAGCTAACATAGAAGGCGCTTCAGCCTCTGCGGCTGGGGTTGCAGGAATGGCTTCATCCACTACAGCAGGTGCCGCAATAATAGGGGCTACCACTGCTGGCAACGCATCTTTTGATGATGCGGCAGACTCAGCTACAGCCGCTGTATTTGGCTTTGCAACTGGTTGATCTTTTTCCCAAAATTTTAGCTTACTCAAAATGCCTTTTTCTTTAACCTGTGGCTCTGGCTTGGTGATTGGCGGAACAGCTTCTTGATTACTTTTCCAAAACTGTAGATTTTCTAGCAGACCTTCTTTAACTACTGGTCTAGCAACTGCTGATGGCTCGTTTGCTAATGCCACTGCGCCAGTATCGGCGCCTGCTGTGCCTTGTGGCACGACATCACCACGCACTCGCGCCAACAATTCTTTTTCAAAATCTAAAATCACGCGGCGCTGTTCTACCACTTTGCCCGCTTGGCGTAGCTGGTAAAAATAATCCCAGCGATTTGTGTGAAAACTATCCACAACTAGGGGCGTGCCCATAATGAATTTAACTTGCGATTTGGTCATACCAGGACGTAGCTGTAGCAACATTTTAGATGTCACCACATTGCCCTGTTGAATATCCATTTTAAATGGCTTAACAACAGGCACGCTTGAGCCGCAACCCACCATTAGAGTGCTGCCAAGAGTAATAAAAAGGATAAATAAACTGCGCATGGTTTTATGCATGAGTAAAGACTTATTACTGAATTGACGTTAATATACCACGATGGCTAACAGCCTAAAACACCCAATTACTATTCTATTACTACAGAGCGCCTATTATGCATGAGCAAAAAGATTTAAAAAACGCTGGATTAAAAGCCACCTTGCCACGGTTAAAAATTTTAGAATTGTTTGAAAACAGCAAAGAACGTCATTTATCGGCTGAGGATGTTTACAAGATTTTAATCACCACTGGTGAAGATGTTGGCCTTGCAACTGTTTACCGCGTATTAACGCAATTTGAAGAGGCAGGCTTGTTATCGCGCCACCATTTTGAAAGCGGCAAAGCGGTATTCGAGCTAAACGAAGGCACACATCACGATCACATTGTTTGCGTAAAATGCGGCCGCGTAGAAGAATTTTACGATGCTGAGATTGAAAAGCGCCAACAAGAGGCTGCAGAATCACGTGGCTTTAAAATGCAAGAGCATTCATTGATGATTTACGGTATTTGCGCCGTGCAGCCTTGCGGCAAAAAGAAATAAAGTACAGCCGTGTGGTAAAAAGAAATAGACTTCTGCCAGGTATTTTACTTAAACGTTTTTTTACGTCTATTTTTTTAGATAAGTTGTTTCAAATTATTCAGTCAATCGATTCAACTACATAAACGTTGGTATTTGAATCTAACGTTTTGGAGTTAATCATGTTTAAACGCTATTCTTCACTACTAATCGCACTAGTTATTGGGTTTGGTGTTACCGCTTGCGGCACTAATCCCGTTACCAAGAAAAAAGAGTTTCAGTTTGTTAGCCAAGAAAAAGAAATTGCGATTGGCAAAGAAAACTACTCCCCTGCCCGCCAATCTCAAGGCGGCGATTACGTTATTGACCCAGAATTAACCGCTTATGTGCAAGATATTGGCAAGCGCTTGGGCGCGGTTTCGGATAGGCCCGAATTACCATACGAATTTGTAGTGCTGAATGACTCTGTACCCAATGCTTGGGCAATGCCAGGTGGAAAAATCGCATTTAATCGTGGCTTACTTTATGAGCTGAATAGCGAAGCAGAGTTGGCCGCTGTAATGGGCCATGAGATTGTGCATGCGGCGGCTAGACATGGCGCAAAAGGCATGGAACGCGGCATTTTATTGCAGGGCGCAATGATTGCAGTGGGCATTGGCGCGCAAAACAGTAATTATGGCAATTTAATCGTTGGCGCATCACAGCTTGGCGCACAATTAACAACCAGCAAATATGGCCGCGATGCCGAATCTGAATCGGATTACTACGGCATGTTGTATATGAAAAAGGCGGGCTACGACCCAGCAGCAGCCGTTACTTTGCAAGAAACTTTTGTACGCTTGAGTGCAGACCGAAAAAGCGATTTTATCAGCGGCTTATTTGCCAGCCACCCACCATCAGCCGAACGCGTAGCCGCCAACAAAGTGACATTGGCCAAAATTGGTGCTGGTGGCAATATGGGCAAAGAATTATATGCACAAAAAGTAGGCAAACTAAAAGCTACGCAAGCCGCTTACAAAGCCTATGACGAGGGCGTTCAAGCCTTAGCCAAAAAAGATACTGCCACCGCCACCAAACTAGCCCAGCAAGCCATTGCTGGTGAGCCGCGCGAGGCAAGATTTCAAGAGTTATTAGGCGACATTGCTTTAACTGAAAAGAAATCGCAAGACGCGCTTAATTACTACGCTAAAGCTATCAAAATGCAGCCAGATTATTTTAAGCCGCATGTGCAAAGTGGCATTGCGCTATTTAATATGGGCAAAAAAGCCGAAGCCGAGCCCTATTTAAAACGCGCCAACGAATTACTGCCCACCGCACCAGGCCATGCACTTTTAGGCCAAATTGCAGAAGGTCGCGGTGATATCAATGCCGCCTTACAACATTACCAAGTAGCCGCCAGCTCTAATTCGGATATAGGCAAAGACGCGCTAGAGCGCGGCATGCGCATTGATTTTCCGCGCAACCCTGCCAAATACATACAATCAGGCGTGCAAGCCGATAACGCTGGCAACTTATACGCTGTAGTACAAAACGCCACCAGCCTGCCTATTGGTCGCGTACAAGTGCGTGTAGTGAAATACGATGCGCAAACAGGCCGCGCCGTAGCACAAAGCAGACCAATGACAATTAATGGCGTTGCCGCTGGCAAACAAAATAGAATTGCCGTAGGCGAGCGCGTTAAAACGGCGCAAGAAGTGGGTTTGTATAAAGTAGTCGTTGAAGGCGCGGAATTAGCTCAATAAACCGAAATTCAAACTGAAATTCAAGCAGAAAGAAAATCATGAAAAATTCACTTTTGATTGCATTGGCCCTGTTTGCGTGCAAGGCCTTGGCCGATGTTATTGTGCCAATTCATGATGTAGATGAAACTGGCATCAAAGCAAGTATAGGTCAAGTGGATATTACTGAATCCAAGTATGGCTTAGTATTCACGCCATCTCTTAAAGGATTAGCACCCGGCTTGCATGGCTTTCATTTGCATCAATTTGCCAGCTGCGAAAATAAACTGGTAGATGGAAAACTAAAAGTAGCAGGCGCTGCAGGCACACATTACGACCCTGCATCCAGCAAGGCACACGGCACACCTTGGGGTGAAGGCCACCTTGGCGACTTACCGCCCCTATTTGTTGATAATAATGGTGCCGCCGTTCAGCCTGTGTTGGCGCCACGCTTAAAATTAGCCGATTTAAAAGGGCGCGCAATCATGATACACGCCAACGGCGACAACCATTCAGATCACCCAGCGATGGCAGGCGGTGGTGGTTTACACGTTGCATGTGGCGCAATTAACTAAATTGATATTTGGCAGAAAAGTAAAAAAATGGTGTGCTAAAATTTTATTACTAATTGAATTAAAAAACATTATGTACTTCTTTATAAATTTAACAACCTGCCCAAATAAAAGATTAAGTTCTTATTTGGGGTCTACTTCACGTTAGGCACAAATAATTGAAGCTTAAATTTCTAAGGTTGTTAGCATTTGCAGGTGCAATAGCAATGTTGTTAGTTTCGGCTTGGTCATTACTTTGGTTTTTTTCTTCATCTAGCTTGGCTTGTGTGCCTTGTAACTGTTCTTACTCTCTGTTCGCTCAAAGTTTTCGCTGTCGTCAGCCATATATTGCCTTAATTCTATTTTTGTTAACTTTTGGCTTGGCTACATTCCTTACGTACAGGGGTGTTCGCAAAGAGGGACGCTCATTATGAGTTCAAAGCCTAACCCCTCCATCAAGCGGGACTGGCGAAAACGCACTTCGATGATACAATTTTCAATAACGAGGGTAGGCGATACGTTGTCGCCAGCCCCTTATGTCAAACGTTAGGAACAAAATGCACCGTAATTTATTTTGGGGGTCTATTGCATTCTATCCACTAGTTACAGGCATCCTTTTTCAAATTATTCTTTCAGGTAACTTCCTTGAAATGCCAAACCCTGTAACTACGGCATACTTATTCCGTTTGTGTTGTGTTTTGCTTTATTGCATCACCTTACTAATTCATGCAGTTTTTTTTTATTGTTCACGTACTCCGCAATCCTAATTTATTATCTAAAGCTCGCTTTTTCTGGGTGCTTGCATTTTTGTTCAGCTTTTTCACTGCACCTTTTTACTGGTGGTTTCAAACCAAAACCTCACAATTGTATTAGCGCAGTGGTGATAGTGTATATTTCTACTAACTTAACGGTTTTTTACATGCACATTTTTTAGGGGTTGCGGTGTTTTTACTTCGTGGTAATTTATATCCTAACCCATCCATCAAGCGGGACGCGCTAAAGCGCGCCCCTTATGTCAAACGTTAGGAACATAATATGTATGCAGAGATTCAATCAGCTATTGCCAGTGCCAAAGTAGCTCTTGATATTGCTAAAGCTGCACACGGCCTTTCTAATTACAATGAGCTTGTTGCCGCAGTCAGTGAGGTTAACGCAAAGCTCGTAGATGCCACCGTTGTTACTCTCGCCAGTTTGGAGAAACAATCTACGCTCACCAGCCGTGTAACCGAGCTTGAAAACAAACTGAAAGAGGTTGAAAACTGGGAAAGTCAGATTAAGCGCTACAAACTTCACCAATTCACTACTGGTGCGCTTGCTCACAAGCTGCAAGAATCTATGCAAGAAAGCGAGCCAATGCACTATATTTGTACAACTTGCGTAAACAAAAGACAAATAACAATAATGCAACCTGACGACATAAGACTTTATTGCCCCGTATGTGACAAACCTATATTTATTGAGAATGCTAAAGCAATTGATTACCCAAATAATGGCTTTATTTAAAGGCACGCTTCCTAACCCCTCATTCAACCCAGACCGCGCATAGCGCGGCTGGTTAATTCAAACGTTATGCGTTACTACAGATATAGGGATGTTGCACGATAATCTGGATAAAATGTGGTTAATTCTAATGAGAAAAATGAAAACGAAATGAGGAAGATGTTTCATATAATTTTGTTATTACCTCCTTCACTGTTCATGCTTACAGCTTCGTTTTCATTGCTCATAGGCCCCTGCTCTGAAAAGGAAATGTATCTTACGACAGGATGTAAGAAATTTGGAGAAATTATTAACCATGACCCACACTGGGCAATATTCATTGTACTGGGTGCAAGTTTTATTCTTAGCCTCATCACGGTGCCAATATTGTTAATCAATGCAGTTATTAAAGCATATGCAAAAGTTAAAAAAATGCCTAACCCCTCATTCAAGCGGGACGCCTAACGGCGCCCCTTAATTCAAACGTTATGCATAAAAAACAATGAAAGTAATCTACGTAATTATTGGTATTTTGGCTCTAGTGGTTGTTGGGGCAATCTATAATCATTACAGAATGAAGAAAATTGCATTAGCCCGTGGCAAACCTGACATATGTTCATATGCATGTTCATTTGATTACCGAAATGTCGATACAAAAATAATGCGCTCTGTTTATGAAAAAGTCCAAAAATGGGCAGGCACTTACGAGGGGCAGCCATTTGCAGTTCAGTCTAATGATGATTTTAATAGTATCTATCAAATGGACCCAGATGACCTAGATGATATTTATTGGGAAGTTGCTGATGAACTAGGTATAAGCACTGAACGTGCCGAAGAAAACCCATACTATAATCAGGTTAAAACTGTGAAAGAGCTTGTTCTTTTTTTGCATCATCAACCAAGGTTAAAAAATGCATAACCCATCATTCAAGCGGGACGCCTAACGGCGCCCCTTAACTCAAACGTTAGGTGTACATCAAAAACCATGGCTTTAGAAATTGAAAGAAAATTCTTAGTTAGAAGTTATGAATGGCAAGCCATTGCTGGGGTTAAATATAGTCAAGGTTATCTCAACCGAAATAAAAGCCGAACAGTTAGAGTACGGGTTGCGGGCGATAAAGGGTTTATAACAGTTAAAGGCCCAACAAGTGGTGCAACTCGATCTGAGTATGAATATGAAATACCACTTACCGACGCTAAAAGTCTTTTGGAATTATGCGAAGGACCAATAATTCAGAAAATAAGGCGTATTTATGAATATGAAGGATTTAAGTGGGAAATAGATGAGTTTCAGGGCGAAAACGCGGGTTTAGTGGTTGCTGAAATTGAGCTGTCACATGAAAATGAGGTATTTGAGAAACCTAACTGGGTTGGTGAGGAGGTTACCTTGGACCCGCGTTACTTTAATTCAAATCTGGCTCAGAATCCTTATATTACTTGGCCTAAATAAAAACATACCTAACTTATTATTTAGGTGTAGTGCCTAAACCAACTATTTAATTTAAGCGCTTACCTATCAAATTCAAATCAAATTTTAGCCTTGCGGGAAGAATACTTTGGGGTTTTATAAGCCCAGCATCTCTTTTGCATGGCTGCGAGTGGTATCGGTGATTTGAATGCCACCCAGCATACGGGCAATTTCTTCAATGCGCTCTGTTTGGTTTAATGCTTGAATATGGCTTAAGGTTGCGCCATTTTTCTGGGTTTTGCTTACTTGTAAATGTTGCGCGGCTTGTGAAGCTACTTGTGGCAGATGGGTAATCACTAGCACTTGGCGCTCGCTACCCAATTGTTTGAGTAGCTGCCCTACTACTTCTGCCACGCCGCCGCCAATACCTACATCCACTTCATCGAAAATCATGCAAGGTACGCTACCTTGAGAGGCGGTTGTAACGTGTAAAGCCAAGCTGATTCTGGATAATTCGCCGCCTGATGCCACTTTGCTAAGTGGGCGCGGCTCTACACCTGCATGGCCTGCCACTAAAAAATCTACCGTTTCTAGCCCATTAGCGGATGATTCACAGGCATTTAAAGCCACGCTGAATTGGCCACCGCTTAATGATAAGCGCTGCATTTCATGGCTGATTTTTTGGCTGATTGTTTTGGCGGCTTGCTGACGTTGCTGGCTTAAAGAATTAGCCGCGGCTTGGTATGCGCTTAAGGCTTCTTGCTCTTGTTTTGCCAGCAAACCATCGTTGGCAAAACCCTCTAATTCCGTCATGCGCAGTTGGCAAACCACCAATAAATCGGGTAACTCTTCTGGCTTGCTGCGATATTTGCGCGATACGTTGTGAACGCTTTGAATGCGATTTTCAACTTCTGCAAGCCTTGCTGGATCTAGCTCTGCTTTTTGCAGATAGCGATTAAGCGCGCGACTGGCTTCTTCAAGCTGTATCAGCGCAGAGTCCACATTATCGGCAGCATCTTTTAGTTGTGCGTCAAAATCAACTAGGCCGATTAATTTTTGTTGCACTAGCGCCAGCATGGCGCTGATATTTACATCGTTATCATCCAGCAAAGCAATGCAGCCTTCTAAGCCTGACAGCAATGACGCGCCATTAGATAAACGATGGTGTTCTTGCTGAGTTTCTTGCCAATCGTCTAGGCTAAAATTCAATTGCTGCAATTCGCGCGTTTTATCACGCAATTCTGCTAGTTCATCGGCATAGGCAGCGGCATTTTTTTCTACGGCCAAGCGTTGTGTATGCAAGTTATGCCAAGTTTTATAATATTGCGCAACTTGGCTTGCTAACTCATTAGCTTGTGCAAAGTCGTCTAAAATTTGGCGTTGAGTGCTGGATTTTAGTAAAGAATGGTGTGCGTTTTGGCTGTAAATATCCACCAAAAACTCGCCTAACTCTTTCATCTGATTAACCGTGGCTGAAGCACCATTGATAAAACCACGGCTACGACCATCGGCATAAATCACGCGCCGCAGCATTAATTGGTCATCTATTTCTATTTCGTTTTCACTTAACCAAGCTTTGGCAGCGCTATTATCATGCATTGAAAACGTGGCGCTAATATCGGCTTTATCACAACCAGTGCGGGCCACTAAGCCATCGTTTCGTGCGCCTAAAGCCAGAGATAAAGCATCAATCAAAATAGATTTACCCGCCCCAGTTTCGCCCGTAAGCGTAGTAAAGCCGCTATCAAACTCTAAATCAAGTTTGTCTACAATAATAAAATCGCGAATGGAAAGTGCTTGTAACATAATTAAATTTAAACGTTAAATATAGTGTGCATTTTTGCTCAAAATTGAAAATGACATGGCGACGAGTCGTAGACAGTACGTATAGTACGGTAAGACGAAGGTAACGCAGTCAGTTTCGATTTTCAGCAAAAATCTATTCATTGTAAGAATGCGCAAGCACAAGGCGACAAGGCGTAGACAGTACACTTAGTACGGCAAGCCGCGGTTAACGTAGTGATTGCGAATAGCTTAAAAATAAGGCGTTTTTTGCTCAAAATTGAAAATGACAAGGCGACGAGTCGTAGACAGTACGTATAGTACGGCAAGACGAAGGTAACGCAGTCAGTTTCGATTTTCAGCAAAAATCTATTCATTGTTAGAATGCGCAAGCACAAGGCGACAAGGCGTAGACAGTACACTTAGTACGGCAAGCCGCGGTTAACGTAGTGATTGCGTATTCTTGCATTGAATAATTAGCCCCAGTTGAGTTTGTTGCGCAACATATCAAAATAACAGTATTCGCTTGGATGCAGCAATTTAACTTGTTTTTCTGCGCGTTGCACTAACACCCTGTCACCGCTTTCTAGCAGCATTTGAAATTGTCCGTCATAGCTTAGTTGGCCATCATCAGTTTGTATCATGGTAATTTGAATTAGGCTTGAACTATTAACGGCGATTGGGCGATTGCTGAGTGTATGCGGACTTACTGGCACAATGGCGATGGCTTCTAAACTTGGGTGTAAAATTGGCCCGCCTGCGCTTAGGGCATATGCAGTAGTGCCAGTTGGCGTGCTTAAAATTAGGCCATCTGCGCGCTGTTTGTGTACAAAATTACCATTAATCTCTACGGCAATCTCAATTAAACGTAAGCCGCCTTTAATCACCACATCGTTAAAAGCTAAGCCTTGTTGAATGATTTTTCCGCCGCGCATCACGCTGGCATTAATCAGCATGCGCGATTCGATTTGGTAGCGGTTAGACAGCACTCTATCTACCGCACCTAGCATATCTTCCGCACGCAAATCGGTTAAAAAGCCAAAACGGCCGCGGTTAATGCCAACCAGTGGAATATCGTTGTCAATCAAACTTCTGGCTACGCTTAGCATGGTGCCATCGCCGCCCATCACAATGGCTAAATCGACTTGGCTGCCAATAGTGGCCAGTGGTGCGGTATGAAAGCCTGATAATTCTGCGTATTTCGCTGTATTTTCTTCAATCCACACATCTATTTTTTTAGCTCTTAAATGCCGCGCCAAATCGGCCAAATCGGTTTGCATGCGCTGCAAAGCTTGTTGATTCATGTATTTGCCAATAATGGCGATGGAATTGAACGGCTGAGTCATCCCAGCATTAAATCATAGATAGTCTATTAGAAAAAGTGAGGCTATAAAATATACATAAAAAAAGCTGGCTCACTATATAAATTCATAAAGAGCCAGCTAAAAGGACGCTTAATTTGGGGGAAAATTAAGCGCTGTTACAACCAAAAAAATTAAACTGATTTACGTCTAAAACCTGCAAAACCAATTAAGGCAGAACCAAATAACCATGAGGCAGCTGGCACTGGCACGGCTGATGGCGCTGCTGCTAGGCCTACTATGCCAGTAGAAAACATGCCCATTTGTTTCGCTTTACCTGTCTTTAAATCCACCTCAAATAATTGTGTAGCTCCATTACCATCACCAACTGTTGCTGCAAGAAATGCACTGCGATCTGCAAAAATTTCAAAGCCATTGATTGCGCCAATATTACCTAGATTGCCAACTTCTTGAATATTTGGTGCATTAAAGTTTGAAGTTGGCAGAGGATTACCAGCAGCATCAGTAAGAGGTACATGCACACTCAATGTATTCGCAACGCTGTTAATGTAATAAAGCTGTGTTGAACCCAATGAGCCGTTAGTAGTTGAATTGGTGTAAGCAGCAGCTGAATAGCCAGTGCCAATATTGCTGGCAGTATTACCTACCACGCCAGCTAAATTGCCATTTGTATTCACATTTACTGCTAAATTATCGCCAGCAGAATTAATAAAACGCAGTGAAGCACCGCCAGCAAAATCAGCAACTGGATTAAAATCGAATCCATAACCTACATCTGGTCTGATACTGTATGGAGTTGATGTTGATACGCCATTGGTTGTGTTTACTGTTCTTAGTCCCGCAACAAAAGTTGCTTGGCCAGAACTGCTTAGCGTGTAAATAATACTGTTATTGCTAATACCATAAATCGTATTGTTAGATGGCCTTAAGTCAATACCAACTAGCGACTCGCCAGAAGCTAATCCTGTAATGTTTACCAAAGAGGAAGCAGCAACGTTTGAAGAATCAAAAAAAGCAAGTTGATTTGTAGTGGTAAGCCCCACTAAACTTGCGGCATTTGCTACGTTTAATACAGATGCGCTTGCAATAAAACCTAAAGCGAGTGCGATCTTAGGTAATCTGATTTTCATCATAAATCTCCAAAAAATTAAAAAAATGAATAACAAAATAAAAATAAGTAATCAATGCGGATTCAATTAATCCACATTGGATTACGTAAGCTAAATCAAAATAGATGCATCTTTTTGTCGAAAATAGGCTGCATTAGCCCGAACGGGCTAATCAAAATGGGTTAAAACGACTGTTTTTAAATTTGTCATCTGAATGAAACATTTTTTCAAGCATTGAATCTCACCAGTACGCCCCAAATTAAGGCAAAATAATGATGTGATTTTTAGTGATTAATATTTTGGATAAACGCGCGCAAATCTTATTAAAAACCTTGGTTGAACACTACATTAGTGAGGGCCAACCGATTGGTTCGCGCACTTTGTTGCAGCACAGCGGTTTGGATGTTAGCGCTGCCACCATTCGCAATGTAATGAGCGACCTTGAGCAGCTGGGCTTTATCGCTAGCCCGCACACTTCTGCTGGGCGCGTTCCCACGCAAAAAGGTTATCGGCTATTTGTAGATTCATTATTAACCGTGCAGCCGCTTGAAAATCAGGCCATTGCGCATTTAAAAAGCGGTTTAAATTCGCCTAATCAAAATGAGCTTATTAACAGCGCGGCCGATATGCTATCGCAACTCACCCAGTTTGCTGGCCTTGTGATGATTCCCAAACGGCAGCGCGTAGCATTTAAGCATTTAGAGTTTTTGCCGCTATCTGAAAAGCGTATTTTGGTGATTATTGTCACTAGCGATGGCAATGTACAAAACCGCATCATTTTGTCTGAAAAGCCATATTCTGCCAGCGAATTAACCCAAGCCAGCAACTACTTTAATGCCAATTTTGCTGGCCAAACCTTTGATGAAGTGCATCTTAAATTGCATGCAGAATTGCAGCAAATGCAAACCGATATGAATAAACTGATGTCTGCCGCACTAGAGGCCAGCAATAAAGCAGCTGATAATGATGGCGTGGTGATAGCGGGTGAGCGTAATCTGCTACAAGTAGATGAATTATCAACAAACGTAAATAGCTTGCGCAAATTGTTTGAAGTATTTGAGCGCCGCACTAGCCTAATGCAGCTTTTAGATAATAGCCAGCGCGCTGAAGGCATTCAAATTTTTATCGGTAACGAAAGTGGCTATTTGCCACTGGATGAATGCTCAATGGTAACCGCGCCGTATGAAGCAGACGGCCAAGTGGTGGGTACTTTAGGCGTAATTGGCCCCACCAGAATGGCTTATGAGCGTGTGATTCCGATTGTGGATGTGACTGCAAAGTTACTTTCTAACGCGCTATCCAGCACATAGATTTAAACTATTCCGACCTAGCTTTGCTAGCTTTCATTGCTAGCTTTTCATTCTCAGCTTTTTATTCTCAGGTTTCATTTTTTTGTCAGACAGCGCTGACAAGACAAACAGACGCCTACCTATTCCTGCATGTATGTTGCTAACGCAAAATGCAATGCATGCAGTACACGTTAGCACGGCATGAAATACATGCTTAATCGACTAGGAGAAATAAAATGAATCTATTAAACAGCAAAAAAGTAACCTCACTAATAGTATTAACTTGCGCCCTTAGCATGTCTGCTTGCAGCGGTATGTCAACTCGCACTAAAGCAACTGCAGCAGGCGCAGCAATTGGTGGCGTTGCAGGTGCAGTATTAACTGGGGGCAGCGGAGTTGGTACTGTAGGCGGTGCAGCAATTGGTGGCGTAATCGGCAATCAAGTGGGTAAATAGAATCAATTGAATAAGCTCATAGGCGATTAGCTTAAGCCATATAAAAAGGGAGTTTTAAAATGGACACAACAAAAATGATTGGCATTATTTTGCTGGTTTTGGGTGGCTTAGGCTTGGCTTACGGCGGCTTTAGTTACACCAAAGACAGCACAAAAGCCAAAATTGGCCCCATTGAATTAAAAGTACAAGAAAAAGAGCAAGTGAACATTCCGCTTTGGGGCAGCGTAGCCGCCTTAGTTGTTGGCGGTGTTTTACTGGTTTCTGGCCGGCGCAAATAAATAATTGAGCGGGTATTAAAAAAGGCGCAATTTTGCGCCTTTTTTTATTTGTATTCATTGATTGCAAGCGCTTTGCTAATAGCTATTGAGGCGTGTTTACTCTAAAATTGCTATATGGCATATTACAACCCCGAACCCCCTTATTCTCATGGCGACCAACTCAAAGTCGGCATTTTAATTGCAAACCTAGGCACACCAGACGCGGCAACATCTAGCGCTTTGCGGCGTTATTTAGGCCAATTTTTAATGGATAGACGTGTGGTTGAAATTCCACGCTTTATTTGGTGCTGGATTTTGCACTGTATTATTTTGGTGATTCGCCCCAAAAAATCCGCCGCTAAATATGCGCAAGTATGGACACCCGAAGGCTCACCTTTACTGGCACATGCACAAAAACAAACGCATTTATTTAGTGGCTTTTTAGCGCAAAAAGTTAACTCTCCATTTGCGGTAGAGCTTGGCATGAGCTACGGCAACCCAAGTATGAAAGCCGCGCTTGAAAAATTAAAAGCCCAGCATTGCGATCGCGTTTTGGTATTCCCACTGTTTCCACAATATGCCGCCAGCAGCACCGCTGCTGTGTTTGATGCAGTATGGAAAGTGTTGCTTAAAATGCGTAATGTGCCTGCTATCCGCACTGTTCGCAGCTATCACCACCACCCCGCTTACATTGCGGCATTGGCAAAAAGCGTGCAAGCTTATTGGCAAATCAACGGCAAGCCAAGCAAGTTAGTGATGAGCTTTCATGGCGTACCTAAAGTGCATTTAACCAAAGGCGACCCTTATCACTGCGCTTGCCATAAAACAGGCCGTTTATTGGCTGAAGCATTGGGCTTAGGCAAAGATGAATACATGGTGGCGTTTCAATCACGCTTTGGCAAACAAGAGTGGTTAAAGCCTTATTTGGCAGGCGTTTTAGAAGATTTAGGTAAAGCCAAAACCAAACGCATCGATGTCATTTGCCCAGGATTTAGTAGTGATTGCTTAGAAACATTAGAAGAAATCGCCATGGAAGGTAAAGAGATATTCACCCATGCTGGCGGTGGCGAGTATCACTATATTCCCGCCTTAAATGAAAATGAGGCTTGGATTCATGCCATGACAGAAATTGCATTGGAAAATCTGCAAGGCTGGGTAACGACTGATTGGGACAGCGCGGCCGCGGCAAATAATAACGAATTAACCAAAACCCTAGCGCAAAGTTTGGGTGCTAGCCAATAAGCGTTATAATTGCGTTTTGATTCGTTAAACTGCAATTATGATAGTCATTACTGGCGGGGCAGGCATGATAGGCAGCGTCATCGCCTGGCATCTCAACCAAAAATTAGGTCGCAACGATTTAGTAATTGTTGACCACATCACGCATGAAGAGCAATGGCAAAACCTTGTGCATCGCCAATATGTTGAATACTTGGATAAAGACCAATTATTTGACTTTTTAGATGGCAACGAAGGTGATGTTGAAATTGACGCTATCATTCATATGGGCGCCATTAGCGCCACCATAGAGCGCGATTTTAATAAATTAGTAGAAGCCAATATTCATTACAGCCAAGATTTGTGGGGCTGGTGCGCCGATCATGAAGTACCGTTTTTCTATGCCAGTTCTGCCGCCACTTATGGCGATGGCGCCAACGGCTACGATGATGCCAGCATTGATAAAATGCGGCCTCTTAATGCTTACGGTTATTCAAAACACTTTTTCGATCAATGGGCATTACGCCAAGTGGCTGAAAATGCGCCGCAGCCACCCGCATGGGCGGGCTTTAAGTTTTTTAATGTGTACGGCCCTAACGAATATCACAAAGAACGTATGGCCAGCGTGGCTTTTCATACTTTTAATCAGGTAAAAGCCAATGGCGGTATGAAGCTATTTAAAAGCAATAAAGCTGATTTCGCCGATGGCATGCAAATGCGCGATTTTGTCTATGTAAAAGACTGCGCCGACATTATTGTGCACTTTTTTGACAAAGCGACTAGCTCTAAAACACCCTGTAAAAACGGCATCTACAATATTGGCACAGGCAAGGCGCGCAGCTTTAAAGATTTAGCCAGCGCCGTAATGCACAGCATGGATAAAACGCCGCAGATTGACTACATTGATATGCCAGAAGATTTACAAGGCAAATACCAATATTTTACGCAAGCCAACGTAGAAAAATTACGCGCGGCTGGCTACACCAAGCCATTTACTAGCCTTGAAGATGGCGTAAAAGATTATGTTCAGAACTATCTTTTAAGTGAGGATAAATACTGCTAATGGATTACATTGATTACTTAAAAGGTGAACATGCCGCGCACATGGCGATGTTTAATGCGCTAGAGCCACTATTTCCAATGATTAGTGCCGTTGGCATTAAGATGCAAGAATGCATTAAAAATGGCGGCAAAATTTTGATTATGGGCAATGGCGGCAGCGCAGCCGATAGCCAACATATTGCAGCCGAAATTGTGGGCCGCTTCAAAAAAGAACGCAAAGGTATGCCTGCTATTGCACTCACTACCGACACTTCAATCATTACCTCTGTGGGCAATGATTATGGCTATGACTATATTTTTGCGCGCCAAATTGAGGCTTTATGCCGACCAGAAGACTTGGTAATTGGCATTACCACCTCTGGCAACAGCGCAAACGTTGTGCGTGCGATGGAAGCGGCTAAAGAAATCGGTGCTGTTACTATTGGCTTAACAGGCGGTAGCGGCGGCAAACTAAATGCCATTTGCGATTTTAATTTGGTCATGCCGTCATCTGTTACCGCACGCATTCAAGAAGCACATATCTTTGTTGGGCATTCTTTGTGTGAAATTTTAGAGTCCTAATCATTGTATGTCTGATATTTTTTTAGATGCTGTAAAACAATTTGGTAACAAGCCAGTAAATAATCAACAACAGCATGCGCTAGTTATTGGCGATGTGATGCTAGACCGCTATTTGATTGGCTCTGTGGGCCGCATTTCACCTGAGGCGCCTGTGCCGATTGTACTGTTGAATCAGCAGAATGAACGTGCTGGTGGCGCGGCGAATGTAGCGGCGAATCTGGCCTTGCTTGGCATTAAAACGCATATGATTGGTTGCGTGGGCGACGATTCTGAGGGCGCAACTTTAGCTAAGCTATTGCAGCAATTGGCGATTGATACTAATGGCGTTTATGTTTCAAAAAATCGCCCTACCATTGCCAAAACCCGCGTATTAAGCGGCCATCAGCAAATGCTACGTTTAGACCAAGAAAGCAACGCGGCTTTTAATGCGGACGAAAATGCAGGCTTAAATGCTGCGATTCAACAACAATTAGACTTAAAGCCCAGCGTGGTTATTTTGTCTGATTATGCTAAAGGCTTGTTGGGCGAAGCCACTTGCCAATCCATTATCGCGCAATGCAAAGCATCGAATATCGCTGTTTTGGTTGACCCTAAAGGCCGCGATTACAGCAAATATAGCGGTGCTACGGCACTAACACCCAATAAAAAAGAAACCGCTGAAGCTTGCGATACCCATATTGATGATGCCGACTTAATCAGCAAAGCCAGCCGACTTAAACAACAATTACAGCTTGAGTTTTTGGCGGTAACGCGTGGCGAAGAAGGCATTTCGCTGATTGATGAAAAAACGCATCATCTGCCCGCCATCGCCAAACAAGTGTTTGATGTATCTGGCGCAGGCGATACCGTCATTGCTACATTGGCAGCAGGTTTAATGCACAACTTATCTGTGCTGCAAAGCCTGCAGCTAGCCAATATTGCAGCCGCAGTGGTGGTTGGCAAAGTGGGTACAGTGCCAATTTCGCAGGCAGATTTGTTAGAAGCGTTAGCTAGCCAACAAGGTGGCGCACAAGCCAATAAAGTGTGCGATTTAGATGCTCTTAATCTAAAAGTAAACGCTTGGAAAAGCGCTAATCAAAAAATCGTATTCACTAATGGCTGCTTTGATTTATTGCATGCTGGTCATGTTACCTATTTAGAAGCCGCCAAAAAACGTGGCGATAAATTGATTTTAGGCTTAAATACCGATCGCTCTGTTAGCGCTATAAAAGGGCCAACGCGACCTGTTGTAAACGAAAATGATAGAGCGCGCGTATTAGCCGCGTTAGAAAGCGTGGACGCGGTTATCTTGTTTGATGAAGACACGCCGCTTAATTTGATTAATGCCATTAAACCCAATGTAATCGCCAAGGGCAGCGATTACACCGCAGAGCAAGTGGTTGGCGGTAAAGAGGTGCAAAGCTGGGGAGGCGAAATTGCGCTGATTGATTTGGTTGAAGGTCGAAGCACCAGCAATATCATCAAAAAAATGAATAGCTAAAATTTAAAGCTAGCCTTCAATCGCGAATGTCCGTACAACAAACTCCTCAACCAAAACCTGAAAAAATACTGGTGCTTGGCCCTGCTTGGGTAGGCGATATGGTATTGGCGCAAAGCCTATTTAAAACGCTTAAGGCCAATCACCCAGACTGTATCATTGACGTTGCCGCGCCTGCTTGGACGCTACCTTTATTAGAGCGCATGCCAGAGGTATCTGGCAAAATTGCACTACCTTTCAAACATGGTGAGCTAGCATTTTGGCGGCGCATTACCTTTGGTAAAAGTTTAAAATTTGCAGGTTACACACAATCGATTATTCTCACCAACTCGCTCAAATCGGCTTTATTGCCTTGGGCTGCTGGCATTCAAAAACGCACCAGTTTTTTAGGTGAAATGCGTTATGGTTTGATTAACGACATTCGCCCATTGGATAAAAATGTTCTTAAAAAAACCGTTGAGCGTTTTGTGTTTTTGGGCTTAAAGCCAAATGAAACGCTACCAGCTACGATTCCAAATCCACAACTAGTGACTAATCCACAAGCTGCATTGGCAACACTTGCCAACTTAGGCATTGATTCGCCACAGCATAAAGTTCTTGGCCTTTGCCCAGGTGCAGAATATGGCGAAGCCAAGCGCTGGCCAGCGAAATACTACGCAGAGGTAGCCAATGATGCCTTGAATAAAGGCTGGCAAGTATGGCTGTTTGGCTCAGACAAAGATATTGCTGTCACCAGCCAAATTAATCAGCTCACAAAAAATCGCTGCCATGATTTTGGCGGAAAAACCAAGCTGGGTGAAGCGATTGATTTAATGTCTTTATGCGACACCGTGATTAGCAACGATTCTGGGCTTATGCATGTAGCGGCAGCACTGATGAAAGAAAACGAAAAGCACAAAAAACTAGTCGCTATTTTCGGTTCATCCAACCCCGACCATACGCCGCCTATGAGCATCCATGCCAAGATACAGTATTTAGGATTAGAATGTAGTCCTTGTTTTGAGCGAAAATGCCCACTAAACCACTTTAATTGTATGAACAACATTAGGTCTGATCAAGTGATTAAGTTGATTGACTAGACAATCTATTGGACGATAAGAAAATAAAAAATGCCGCGTATAAAAATACTTCAATTGCTTCCTAACTATAATGTAAAAAGTGACAACGCTACAGATTTGGCTGAGCAGATTTTAATTGGCTTACCACCAGATCAATTTGACATCACATCTGGCTATTTATCTGGAAGACCGACTGATGGCCAACCCGTATCTGTGGCAGCTAAAAGTCATTATTTTGATATACCTGCTGACAATTTAAACGGCTTAAGAATTGCTGCACTTTGGAAAGTATTTTGGTATTGCAGGCAACATCAGTTTGATGTGATCATTTGCAATCGATTTAAGACTGTTAGCGTACTTTTATTGCTTAATAAAATTCTTAGAATACCTTTATGCATTGGCATTTCACACGTTATTAATGAATACCGTCGAACCTACAGAAGGTGGCAAGTAAATATACTTGCAGATAAAAGCTGGCATTTTATTGGCGTATCAGACGCTGCTAAAGAGTCTATGCTTCAACATGGCAAGGGTTTTACTGCAAATAATACACACGCAATTGTGAATGCAATTGACGTTGAGGGTGTAGAGACGCGTTTGCTATCCAAGGAAGTTGCTCGGCAAAAGTTAAACTTACCCAGCGACGCTATTATTATTGGCGCAATTGGCCGACTCGTCAGAATTAAAGGGCATGTTTACCTTATCGAAGCATTGGCCAATTTAGCCAGCAAGCATCCTAATGCCTATTTGGGCATTATAGGTGCTGGTTACGAGGAAGAAAATCTTAAAGCAAAAGCGCAGGCTCTCGGCATTTCTAATCGCGTGCATTTCTTGGGCTTTACCACTAATGCCATTCACTACGTAAAAGGTTTCGATATTTGGACAATGCCTTCACTACAAGAAGGTTTGGGCCTAGCACTTTTAGAGGGAATGGTGGGCAGACTTCCAGTGATTGCATCCGATATTCCCGCAATGAAACCATTAATTGAAGGCGCAGGCGGTTTAAAAGCCAAACCAAAAAGTGTTGAAGATTTAACCAATGCACTCGACATTTATCTTTCAATGAGTTCTGCTGAAAGATCGCATCATGGCGAAATTGCTTACCAATATGTTAAAACACAACATAACATTGAAACCTACCGAAAAAACTATCGCGATTTTATATTGCTGCACTTAAGACGAAATTAATATGCTAAAGATTGATTTTTTAAACTCACATGCTTATAAATTTGGGGCACTATGCTTTTGGTTTTTAAGTTATTTTTTGTTCACCAACTCACAGTATGTAATCAACTTAAATTATTTTTTCCTGCTATTACCAACCCTGCTTACCATACGCTTCGCAGAGCTTAAAGACTACTCATCCCACAAAATAGTATGGCTACTGGCGGCTTATTTAATCACCACTATTGCAGCTGCATTTCATTCTGGCAGCCCCTCTTCTCAGGCAGTTTATTGTTTTGTGGTATTCCTATTCTATTTAACGATATATCGCCTACCACCCATGAATAATCAGCAAGAAAACAAATTAGCATGGGCTTGGTTTTCAGTTGTGCTGCTTTACGCTGTGTACAACTTAGTCATTGCATGGCATGCTGGCACATGGCATTTTGGTGAAAGATTGGGCTCGTTTTTTGCCTTTATTGACAACCCAATTTACGTTGCCGATTTACTCACTATTGGCTTAGCGATGATTAGTTTTAACGCTTTAAGAAATGGTAAATTTGCCCAGCTATGCGTGGCACATGTCATTACTTTATTTATGGGTTTGGTGATTCTGCAGTCAAGAAGCATGTTGCCTGTATGGCTAGTCATTTGTTTACTAACACTAGCAACTGGGCTTTTCCAAACACGCTATTCACAATCAAAACGCCACCTGCTTTGGCTTGCTTTACCTGCAATCATATTATTTTATATCTTAAGTTCAAAAACAGGATCCACTATTTTAGCGCGCGCTGATAGTTATCGATTTGAAATATGGCAGGCCTATATTAACCAAACTATTCAGTGTGGGGTTTGGCTTGGATGTGGCATTAAAGATGGTATTCATTACGTGACCCAAAATGGCAATCCTATTACACATGCACACAATATTTTCGTATCTAATTTTGCAAAAACGGGATTATTAGGCACGTTTTTGCTTTTATCTATGCTGATAAGCGCGATATTCTATGGTCTGAAAAAAAACCATATGGCTGGCTGGATTTTAATTGCTGGCACTACAGCTATGTTGTTTGATGGCAGCTCATTGATTAAAAGTCCTAACGAAAGATGGATATTAATCCATCTGCCGCTGGCATATTTAATCAAAAAAATGGTTGAAGAAAAGATTGATAGGATTCGCGAAGCTAATTGATTAAGACAAGTTTTGGAATTTGAACAATTTCTTAATTAATTAGCCAGTAACTTAAGTCTTTGAGACAAATCTAAAACTCGTGCTTGCCAAGTATAGTGTTTTAAAAATTTTGCATGCCCCCGTTTTGCAATTGCCTCACGCTCTGCCGGATGTGCTAAATAATAAGCCACTTTTTCTCTCAGCTCGGTCGCATTTTTAAACACTTCAATTTCTACGCCCACTTCAAAAAGCGCTGCAACTTCTTCGCAATCGTCCGTCAGTAAAAAGCATCCCGCAGATAGCGCTTCAAACAAGCGCAAGTTAACCCCTGTTTCAGCAGCATAAAAATGTGTTCGAGTAATATTCAATACAATTTTGGCTTCCGCAAGTAAAGTATAAAGCGCCTCACCCCACACTGAAGAGTCGGTGATTCGGCTTTGCAGTGAGCTTGAGATTAATGGGAAATTCCGTTGCCAGCGATTACCAAATATCGAAACATTTTCTTTAATATGCTCTAGCAATAATATGCGCCTTAAATCTGCACTACCAACAAAAAGTACGTCGTGCTTATGCGCTTGTGTTGCCTTAGGATTGATGATTTTTGCACCAAACGGAAAGTGGCTAGCATTGAGGTTTTTAGTATGCTTAAAAAAATGCGTGGTGACTTTTGAAAAGGAAAAAATTTCTTTATAAATAGCCAGTTCATTTTCCAGAAAAAATACAAATTCACGACGCTTTGCATACAAATTACAACTATCAGTATCATATAAAAACAACGCGCAATTCATATCACTTGCCAGTTTTTTCAATCGCTGTGGATTGATAAACTTGTAGATAAAGCCAATCACTAATACATGCGTTGGTTTTTCATTGCTCAGAATCGATTCAATCGCACTTAAATTAACTCTAGGAAGATGGTAAAAAATATCTTTTTTATCTGCCCGATTAACCAGCTTTGCAAAGCCAGCTCTTAAACTATAAAACTTAATTTTCGGTAGTTTTGCACAATCGTAGTAAGCAGCATCTATCCCCTGATCGATAAAGGATTCGTACATTTCTCGCCCTAGCGGCACTCCTCCTATACCGTCTAGAATAAGAAGCTTATGTTTTGCATGTTCAATCTGCATCTATGTATCTTAGAGAGTTAAAATAATCGGCATACCGCATAGGTACCATGTAAATATTTGTGTATATTTTATTTTGATGAAAGCTGGATAGACACCATGTTCTATCAAACCACCTGCTATAAACTCTTTTAAAAAAGCCTATTAAGTTTCGCGGATACACTTTTTTATTGTATGTGTACGATAAAGAATATGTTTTGTAACCGCTGAATATTAGATTAATCAAATCAAGCTCAGCAAAGGCATTAATTGTTTTTTCGTTATTCCACTCTAGCAATATAAGCGGTTGATTTTTATGTATAACTTCTGTTAATCCTTGCAAAGCTTTTGCTTCGTGGCCTTCTACATCCATTTTAATAAAGTCGATACCACTGATATCTTCATTACCAATAAAAACATCACCTTTTACGGTTTCAATTAATATAGATTCGGTTTGTACGTTACTTGTTTCTAAGCTAGAAGAACCTAAATTGCCATTTGAGGCTATAAAAAAATTTTGCTGCGCTGCTTGATCTGACAAGCCGTAATTGAAAGCTTGTGCATGCCTTAAATTGTTAACTTTAAAATTACTTTGCAATACATCAAATATAAATTTTACTGGTTCAAATGCAATTAACTTTTTTGAATGTTTAGCAATCACTAATGCATGATTACCAATATTCGCACCTACATCTAAACTCACATTAGGTTTAATTTTTTTTAAAATATCATCTAAAGAGTTTAAAGTGTTGGTTTCATATTCACCTTTTTTCAGAATTTCATTGGTAATTGAGTCATCTTTAAAAGCATTTAAAGTAAACCCTCTTTTTGTTTTAATTTCAATAATTGGTCTCTGCGGCACATAGCCTCCGATACTATTTATATGGCTACTGTTGACTGCTCACTATTTTTTTAACAAATGACAGTTCAAAAAAACATTCTCTAGCTGCTTCATCTGAAAAAACAGCCTTTAATTTTTCTGTCATTAATTGTAAAGGTTTAATTGCCTTTATTTTATGTTGAGCATTTTTTAACATTAATTGACTTAATTCATCCACATGACCAAAAGTAAAAAGCTCACCAACGCCTGCTACCACCTCTTTACCACCACCACAATTACTACAGATTATGGGTAACTCCGCGGCCATTGCCTCTAGCAATACCATACCAAATGGTTCACGATCTGAAGCTAATACAAACACATCAAAGGCTTTGAAATAGCGCTTAGCATCGGGCACGTTACCAGTAAAAATTACATTATCTTTTATATTTAAACGCTCAGCTAATTGCTTTAAAGACTGTTCAAGCGGCCCTTTTCCAACAATAACCAATAAACTTTGATGGGGCAAATTTGGTAACGCTTTTGCAAAGGCTTTAATTAAAGTTTCTTGATCTTTATCGTCATGCAAGCGGCCTACATTACCTAAAACCCATGCTGATTCAGGCAGCTTTAAGGCCTCTCGCGCAACTTTTTTAGAGACCATTTGCGCTTTAGTGGCAGCAACATCAATGCGGTTATAAAGTGTCTGAATACGCTCTTCAGGCCAACCCTTCAAATCGCGCCTTAAATCATCTCTTACTGAATCTGATACGCCCAGCATGAGTGTTCTTCTTTTGTAAAAATTGACTAACAAACGGCGTGACCAGCGACTGTAATCATTGTAATTATGATGCACACTAATCACTGGCAAATCAGTCGCCAATAGTGCGGTATAGCTTGGTTTAGCGCGATGGGCAATGCAGAATAAAAATGGCTCTTTTGCGACGATTTGCCTAATTTTAGCGATTGCGCCTAATTTTAAACCGCCAACTTGCTTGCTTTTATAGCCTAAAAAGATCACTTCATCAGAAGCGCTTCCTGCAATCACTTCTGGGCAGGGTTCACCTGTTAAATAAACGGTTAGTACTTTGTACTGAGTATTATTAAACAGCGCTGCATACTGCCTGGCACAATCTAAAAAAGGCGGATAATAACTATGGCAAATTTGTAAAATGCGCAAAAAAATTCTACCTTATTCTTTTAAAATCAATCTATTAATGGATTTGTACATTTTATCATTACTGGATTTAAAATTGAGATGAGCGTTTTCAATATAGGCCTGCAAGACAATATCCCAGCGATTTTCACCTAACTTTTCAATATCTTCTCTATAACGCACAATACGTTTAAAGCCTCTCAACCGCGTACTTAGCTGTAAATGCCAAGGAAATATGCGCATATCGGCAATATCAATCAAGCCCAAATCACCTGTTGGCGTCTGCACTATATTGCCAAAATGCAGAGATTTAAAATGAATACCTAAACTATGTAGCCTTGCAATAAAGACTCCGAGTTTAAAACATGCATCGTCTGTCAGTGTATGGTTGTTAAGCAAATGCCTAATTGTTTCACCTTGTAATGGTTGATAAAGCACGGCAGTATTGCTGGATGTTTCAACATGATAAAGCTGAGTGACGGTAACAGTGGGTATATCCAGCTTTTTTAGCCTTGCTGCATTTCTGCAGAAGCTTCTGGCATTAGAATAAACTCTACTACTAGTAAAAAAGCCACGCAGTCGAAATAACTTTAAAATTTGTCCATTCGCCAGCAACAACACTTTAACGCCACGCTCATCTTGCTCAAGAATTTGCGCGCTTGCCTGCATCTCTGCAAATTGTGCGTCGCCTAACAAGTGACTGCGCATCTTGCTTATTCCATTAACGAGGTAATGTTTGATAATACTTTGATATCATTGTTTTCACAGAATTTTTTCCAATCAGCTACCTCTGTCCAATCGCTAACAAAAATAAAATCTAATCCAGCGTTAGTTGATGCTTCGTGGTCGTACTTACTATCGCCAATAAATAAAGCGGGTAACTGTATATTGCCATTGGCTTTTTCACGCGCCAAAACCGTATCTTTGTTATCGGGGCTACCAAATAAGCCGCCATCAAAGTGTTTAGCTAAATCACGTTTGGCAAATAAATCACGAATCTCTTGCTGATCACCGCCAGAAAGTATCATCCAATTGGCATTGTTAGTGGCATCGCGCAATTCTTGCAGGTTTTCTGCAATAGTGCAGTGCATTAAGCCCTCTTCTAACTCGCGGCTAAATTCATCTAAAAATACTTGAATCGCTTTTTCTGTGGCAGCTTGTGTTAACACCTCGCGCAAATACCAGTCAAATTTATGATAGCGCGATATACCGCCTAATTTAACGTGATAATCCACCAAAGCCTGTGCCTGCTGATCGGTTGCGCCCAGGTTTTTTGCAGTACGAAAATAAGCTTCGGTTTTGACAACATTCGAATCGAGAATCACGCCATCACAGTCAAACACGATGGATTTGTATTTTTGTAAATCAACTTTTGAATTTGCTTTCAAACAACTTTCCTGACTTTAATTTCAACAATTCTAATAAACTTAATAGTATTTTATATTTTATAAGCAATAAAAAAGGGTTTGTGATATCCACAAACCCTAATTTTAACCCAACAAACAATTACGCGGGTTGAAGCAACTATGCTGGTTTAATTGCGCTGGCTTCTTTCGCAAGCTTGGTAATATGCGCCCAATCTTTGCGCGCCACTGCATCAGCTGGTGTTAACCATGTGCCGCCACAAACCACTACGTTAGGTAGGCTTAAAAATTGCGGTGCAGAATCAACCGTTACACCACCAGTTGGGCAAAATTTTACATCGCCAAATGGGCCAGCAAAACCTTTCAGCAGATTGATACCACCAACCGCAACCGCTGGGAATAGTTTTAAGAAAAAGTAATCGTCTGCATTAGCCGTCATAATTTCTGAACCAGTAGAAACGCCTGGCAATAATGGCAAACCAATTTTGCGTGCAAATTGGCCTAGCTCAGTTGTGTAGCCTGGGCTTACCGCAAACTTACAACCTGCATCAAGTGAAGCTTGCGCATCTTTTAAGTTACGCACAGTACCTGAGCCCAAAATTGCATCTGGTACATGCTTTGCAATTTGCTCCATGGCTTGCAATGCGCATGATGAGCGTAAAGTCACCTCAAGCACGCGAATACCGCCAGCTAATAAAGCCTCTGCCATCGGTACGGCGTCTTCCACTTTATTGATGACAATAACTGGGATTACTGGACCTTCTTTTGCTAAATCTAATGTATTAATCATACGTTTACCTAACTATTGAAAATATTTTATAAGGGAAATTTTACCCTCTCCCTCTTCCTTAAAGGGCGAGGGGATGTTATTTGATGCGCTTTTGTTGCTGTTAAATACTTTGCTGATTTGGGTTAATAGTTTAAAAAAGTAGCTCTAACTTAAACTTTGATAATCGGCTGAGAACAAGGCGCATGAGCGAAGACAGTACGAATAGTACGGCAAGCGAAATGTAACGCCGTTATCAGTCGATTTGCAAAGTTTAAAGCCAGGTGATGGCGCCTTCTTCGGCCGATAATACATTCTTCCGCATTCCGCCAAACAATTCACGCCCAATACCATGCGAATTAATATTGCGTTTCGCATCCGATAATTCTTCTGCTTCACGATCTGCCCATGTATCTTCATCTACCAACACGTTCAGCGTGCCAACGCTAGCATTTAAACGCACAATATCGCCTGTGCGAATTTTAGCAATTGCACCGCCTGCGCTGGCTTCTGGGCTTAAATGAATCGCCGCAGGAATCTTGCCCGATGCGCCACTCATGCGGCCATCTGTCACAATTGCCACCATAAAGCCTTTATTTTGTAACACAGCTAATGGTGGTGTTAATTTATGCAGCTCTGGCATACCGTTGGCTTTGGGGCCTTGAAAGCGCACCACTGCCACAAAGTCTTTTTCCAACTCGCCACGGTCAAACGCAGCCAACAATTCTTCTTGTGCATCAAACACAATGGCTGGCGCTTCAATAATGTGGCGATCTTCTGGCACAGCAGAAATCTTAATCACACTGCGGCCTAAATTACCTTTTAACAAACGCAAGCCGCCAGATTCGTTAAATGGATGCGCGGCTGTACGTACAACAGTCTCATCACCACTTTCGGCTGGGTAGTCTTTCCATACCAATTTACCATCTTCTTTAACTGGCTTTTTACCAAATTCGCGCAAGCCACCTTTGGCGACTGTGTACACGTCTGGGTACATATAGCCACCTTCAATTAATTCGCGAATTACAAAACCTGGGCCGCCTGCTTGTTGGAATTCGTTTACATCGGCTTTGCCATTTGGGTACACACTAGCCAATAATGGCGTGCCTTTTGCCAAGTAATGGAAATCTGTCCAATCGATAATAATACCAGCGGCACGTGCAACTGCTACCCAATGAATGAGGTGATTGGTTGAACCGCCTGTAGCCAACAAAGCCACCATTGCATTCACAATCACGTGTTCATCTACCAACTTGCCAATAGGAACAAAATTATTTTTACGCGTATTATTTAAGACTAGCTTAACTGCCTCACGTGTTAAATCTTCGCGCAAACCATCATGCGGATGAATAAATGCCGCACCTGGCACGTGTAAGCCCATGGCTTCTAATAACATTTGATTGCTGTTTGCTGTGCCGTAAAACGTACAAGTGCCTGCGCCATGATAAGCAGCAGACTCAGATGCAAATAGCTCTTCGCGCCCAACGTTGCCTTGCGCGTATTGCTCACGCACTTTAGATTTTGCGGTGTTATCTAGGCCAGTGCTCATTGGGCCTGCAGGCACAAACACTGTTGGTAGATGGCCGAAATGCAATGCACCAATCAGTAAACCTGGCACAATTTTATCGCATACGCCAAGCATTAAAGCCGCATCAAATACATCGTGCGACAGCGCAATCGCGGTACCCATCGCAATATTATCGCGGCTGAATAATGACAACTCCATGCCTGGCTCACCTTGAGTGATACCATCACACATCGCTGGCACGCCACCGGCCACTTGTACGGTTGCGCCTAGTTTGTGGGCTTCATCACGTAAAATATCTGGGTAGTTAACATAAGGCTGATGTGCAGAAAGCATTTCGTTATATGCTGTAACAATGCCAATATGCGGCGCTTTTTCTACCACAATCTTAAATTTATCATTGCTAGGTAAAGCTGCCACTGCGTGGGCCACATTGGCGCAACCCAGTCTATCGGCACCTTTAGCACGGTTAATCGTTTCATCAACCCGATGCAAGTAAGCAGTCCTGGTTGGGCGACTGCGCTCAATAATACGTTCGGTAACTTCTACAATAGATTGTTTCATAGCCGCTTTATAATAATTATTTAAATAAAACCTAACAGCCCAATTATCGCTAATTGGGGCTTATTCGTCAAACCAAAAAGGGGTTTCGATTGAGTGCTGCTGCTATCAAAACAAGGCTGTAAGCCAATAAAGTAATAGCTTATTACGCTGAGAGGTTTAAATTATTTTTTGGTGACTAAAATATTTTCCATCATCAAATACTCTAAATCGCAGCCATAAAACATGTTTAGCGCATCGGTCGGCGAGCAAATCATTGGTTCGCCACGGCGATTAAGCGATGTATTGAGCACAACCGCATTGCCGCGCAATTTTTCTAAATGCTCAATCAGTTCGTAATAGCGTGGATTCGTTGCATGCGTCACCACTTGCGCACGCGCGGTGCCATCTTCATGCACCACTTCTGGAATGCGCGATTTCCAGCTATCGGCTACATCGAATGTAAACGTCATATAAGGTGCAGGATGATTGGTTTGCAATATTTCTGGTGCGACTTTATCTAACATACTTGGGCAAAAAGGACGCCAGCGTTCGCGGTATTTAATTTGCGCATTTATTCTATCGGCCACACCAGGAAAGCTTGGATCACCCAAAATACTGCGACAGCCTAATGAGCGCGGGCCAAATTCCATGCGACCTTGCAGCCATGCCAATGGATTGCCAGCAGCTAATAATTCAGCTGCTTTTTGCGGAAAGTTTTCAACTTTGGTGAAGATTGGCTTATTCGGATGCGCTTCGCAGGCAGCCACACATTCATCACTGGTAAATGCTGGGCCTAAATATGCATGCTGCATCGGCTCAATAGTATCGCCTGCAGCATTTGCGGCAAAGGTGGCGGCGCCTAATGATGTCCCTGCATCGCCTGACGCAGGTTGCACGAATAACTCTTTGACATGTGGCATGCTGATGATGCGCTGATTCAATTTAACGTTTAGCGCAACGCCGCCTGCCATCACAATTTTGCCGGTTTCTTTGATGATATCGCCCAGATAATAATCAATCATTTTCAGCGCGACATCTTCTAGCAAAGCTTGCACAGAAGCCGCATAGTGAATATAGGGGTTATCAATTTCATCGCCGCTGCGTTTTGGGCCTAACCAGTCAATGAGTTCTGGCGTGAAATAATACCCTTTAGATTTTCCGTCCACGCCATTTTCTTTGTAGCGACGTAAGCCAACCACATTCACTAGCTTGGTATCAATAATCAACTCGCCATTTTCAAAAGTCGCCAAACGTGATAAATCATATTTGCTAGCATCGCCATATGGCGCCATGCCCATGACTTTAAATTCGCCATCCAGCATCTCAAAACCCAAGTACTCAGTAATGGCGCCATACATGCCGCCAAGTGAATCAGGATCGTAAAACTCTTTGATTTTATGGATTTTGCCGTTTTCGCCGTAGCCAAAAAAAGTGGTGGCGTATTCGCCTTTGCCATCAATGCCCACAATCGCAGTTTTTTCTGTAAAGCCGCTTAAATGATAAGCGCTAGAAGCATGCGCTAAATGATGTTCTACAGGCACGAATTTGGCATTAGTTAACCCTAAATCTGCCATTAATTTTAATGATTTATCGCGGTTACGTCTAAAGCGGCGATTGCCGTTAAATAGCGCATCCAAAGCGCGATCGGGCGCATACCAATGACGTTTTGCATAATGCCAACGCGCTTTGCTAGTTAAAGGAATTTCCGCATAAGGAAAAGCCACCAACTGCACATCCTCTGGCTTGATGCCTGCTTGTTTCAGGCAGAATTTTGTAGCCTCGTATGGAAATTTGTTTTTCGCGTGTTTATCGCGAATAAAACGTTCTTCTTCTGCTGCGGCAATAATTTTGCCATCTACTAAAATAGCCGCCGAAGCGTCATGACCTAACGCGCCTGAAATTCCTAATGTAATCATGCTAATACAACCATGTGAATAATCTCTTTTGTGATTTCAGCATTTTACTTGGTTTAAGGCTGATTGTTTAATTTTTAAGCCTGATTGTTTCATTTGAAAATCAGCTTATTGAGATAATTTTGCGCGCTCTAAAATTGTTGGCTGCATATAATCGTCAATTTCATCGTAGACTTGAACAAATGCTTGTTTGAATATAGCGCTGGTTTCAGGGCTACCAGCCCAATTTTTCATCAATCTTTTCAAATCTTTAATATGTTTTTTTTCAAACCACCAGTTGCAAGTGTGTGCTTGCATGCTATCCAAATCGATCAAAACAGGCTTGCCATCTACAATTTTAATATTGCTGGCTTTGCAATCACCATGCGAAATCTGCAATAAATTGAGCTTGTAAAACAGCAAAGCTGTTTCATTAGCAACTTTTTGTTTTGCTACAATATCATGCGTTTGCGCAAAAAATTCGGCGATATCTGGTGCATCTATATTGGCGCTTAAAAAATAAGCACGCCGCCTAATCCAGCCTAATCGCGCTTCAATTAATGCAAGCGGCTTGGCGGTTGCAATATTTAAAATAGTTAAACGATGCGCATTGGCCCAAGATTTTGCCGCGCGGCTTTGTGCAAATGCCAATTTAAAACCATGTAAAATATTTTTAATGTTGTAACGCTTAATCACCACCTGCTGATTTGCAATAACAGCACTACCTACTGTACAGGTATTGCCGCTTTTCAATCTATTTTGCACAATTTCTAAGTCCTTATCCAACTGGCTTAAGGATAAGTTTGTGGCATTAAAATCTTGAGATACTGCCATATATTGCTTAAAAGACTGCTTCACTTTTACATCAGTACACGTTCTAAACACTTTTTTATCGGCATAGCTACTGGCGGCTTTTTGACGCAATTTTTGAGTTAACGCATACAGCGCAGCGTAATCATTTGCTGAGTATTTTGTGGCGGTTTGCTTACAATAATGCGCATAGCAATCATCAATCCATGGTGTATCTAAACCATCCAATTTAGATAACAACATGGCTAAATTGCGCTGTTTTTGTCGCTTTTTAAAAAATGCTGAAAATGGCCTAATACCATCGCCATCAAGTGCGTAGACAATATCTGCATCTAGCAAAAAATTTTTAAAATACAAATCGGTTTGTTGCAAATTGGCAATGTGCATTTGCGCAACTGTGCTAGTCAGCTGCAATATCAACTGAAATCGCTCAGATTTTTGGCTAAACGCTAAAAATTGCGCATACAGCGATTGTGCATTTTGCGCCGGGATTGCTTTAAAAATTAACACTTCAGCGGCTTCAGCATTGCTGGCATATAGCAAGTCTGGTGTTGCAATTTTGCAATCAACTAAGGCTTGCACACCTTGTTTATCGCGCTGAGCATATCGTTTGGCATTGGCACCAATAAACACTTTTGCATACACTGCTTGATGATGCCAAACCGCCCTGCACACCAAACGTTTTTTTGGCACAACACGCACAATTTCGCTAATCGCTAAAATTGAGCCATCAGCCAAACGTAAATCAAGCGCCACCACGCATGGTGCCAATATTGCTTGTAAATCAGGCCTTTGCAAGACGCGGAAACTTTTCTATCAAGTTTAAGGCAGCATCCAACACCTCTTTAGTTTGAATCGCCGCCATTGATTCTGCTTTAATAATATGATGCTGTGCACGCACAGGATAAGGCCCTGCCAAGATAGGATCCGTTGGGCCATACAAACCAACAATTGGCACTGTAGAAGCAGAGGCTAAATGAAAAACGCCGCAATCATGCGCAATAAATAAAGACATATCCTGCATTAAATCAAAAATATCTTTTGCGCTGGTTTTACCCACCAAATTAATGGTGTTGGGCACCGCTTGCTGAAATTGTTTAGCTAAAAAAGCCTCATTTTTGGTGCCTGTAACGACGATTCTAATGGCGGGATTTGCCTGAATAAGCGCTTTGCCTAAGGCGATATATTGATCGACCGACCACAACCGATTGTTATTGGCGCGATCTTTGTAAAAGAATTTCCAGCCATGCAATGAAGTAGTGCCACAACCTAAGTGAATATTCACTAACACATCAGATATGCTGACATTGGCTAAACCTGCGAATTTGCCAGCAATACCATTGCCTATTACATATTGCCTATCTTCATCGGTAATTGGCTTGCCAACTAAATCGGCCACAAATTGCAATTGCTGCTCACCGCGTGCTACACCATTCACATAATCAGGAATCACTTTAATAATGGTTTGACGACCTTTAATTTTCTTTAGAGCATTGATATTTAAGCAAATATGCTGATTGTACTTTTTAGCCAATTGGTCAAAAGCCTGTGCATTACCAAACCAGCGATTCAACACAATTAAGCGATTAATATCTGGGCTGTTTTCAAACACTTCTGCACTTAATTTGTTGAGAGCCACCACATCAATAGTGGCTTGCGGCAAATGTTTGCGCAAAAAGCGAATTGCAGGCGTACAAAACACATTGTTGCCTGTGCTTGCTGAAGCCAAAATTAAAATCTTGTCTGAATTAGTTAAAAGCATGTTTTTAGCGTCTTTTTTGTAATGATTGTTGGTGCAAATAGCGGCACAAAGCTTTATAAAATGGCGTTAAATGTTGAATAGAAAAATACTGTTTAAAAAATGCCAACTTATTGCTCGCCCTTAAATCAGCAGTTCGATAATGTAACGTAACTAAATCAGACCACCCAAACTAGCGCGTAAAAGTGTTCATACGTGATTTTTCAAAATCAATTAAAGCAACTGCAAATTCGCCGTTATTTTGCTTTACAAACAAATGCTTAAGATAAAGTGAGCGGTGTTGAACACCCGCTTGATGCAGCTTACATACCGCATCGGCTAATGCACGCATCAGTGCGTTTTGCTGACTAACGCTTAAATTGTTATGCTGTTTTAGCCATTCATCCGCCGCCACAAACCCTGTTAATGCTTCGGTTAGCAATATTGCTTTATCTTGCTGGCTACCAAAAAAAACCCATTTAGGCGTAGCCACAGCATGCTTGTTTAAATGCTTTAACATGTTAAATTCGCGCACAAAAGTGGGCTCGCCTGCTATTGGGTGCCGCCATGTACGGCGCATGTGTGCTTGCTGCCGTTTTAAATAAAAGCCATGCATTACGCCAGCATTATCGGCTAGCTCAATATAATTTACTCCACTCCAGCCGCCACGCTCGCGGTTAGGGGGCTCAAACCAATCGCCTTGGTAATTCCACAATTGCTCAAAGCTGGCTAGCTGATGCTGCTGCAGCAATGGCTGATATTGTGGCGAGTGCGTACTTTGCAAAAAATATCCTTTAAACTATCGTCTTTAATCTATTCATAGCGGTAAAAAGCGCTAAGCATGCTGAACCTAATTTTTAACTCTATTTTTAAAGCGTTTTTTAAAATTTTGGGTATTTTATCACTACCAAGCTTACACCGCTTAGGTGGCGCACTTGGCTGTTTAATCTATTGGTGCACGCCAAAATCTGCCACGCTAATTAAAAATAACATTAAAACCAGTGGCTTAGCTAAAAATGCAACACAATTAAAACAAATTTTAAATGAAAATATCGCCGAATCTGGCAAAGCCGTGTTAGAAACCGTAGGTATTTGGCAAAAAAATGAAGCTGAAATTTTAGCGCTGGTTAAACAAGTGTATGGTTGGGAAATTGTAAAAGACGCCTTGCAGCGAGGCAAAGGCATTATTTTTTTAACACCGCATTTAGGCTGTTTTGAAATCACCTCTATTTACTATGGCTCAAAACACCCGATTACCGTGTTGTATCGCGCACCTAAATTAAAATTACTGCAACAATTTATTGTGCAAGGCCGCACACGCAAAGGTGTTAGCTTGGCAGAGGCTAACGCCAATGGTGTGCGCAAGCTTATGCAAGCTTTAAAACGTAACGAAGCGATTGGCATTTTGCCCGACCAAATTCCAGCAGCGGGCGAAGGCGAATGGGCCGATTTTTTTGGCAGGCCAGCTTACACCATGACGCTAGCCAGCAAATTGGCACAAAAAACGGGCGCCGCCGTCATCATGGCATTTGGTGAGCGCCTAGCAAATGGCGCAGGCTACGATATTCACATCACCCGCTTAGAATCAATTGCCACAACAGGCCTGCTCAACCAAGCGATTGAAAGGCAGATAGCGTTTAAACCTGCGCAATATTTGTGGCGTTACGACCGCTACAAACAAAGGCGGCATGCGATGGAAAAATTGGAAAACCCGACTAAATCTAACGAATAGCCGATTTTTCTTGTTGTAAACGTTGCTGAAATTTTTGACTATTAAATTTAGCTAATAAAGCTTGCGCACGGCTTTCTACCTGTGCCCAAAAAGCAGCATTTTGTGGCAAGTAATGCTGCTTAAATATGTCTAAATCTTGTGGGCTTAGCCCATATTGCATAGCCGAAAAATATAAGCCAGCAATATCTTTCATCACCGCCTTGCCGCTGCTGGCTTGGCCTTGCAACATGCGATGCAAATCAATTAAGTGCAAATTTTTAACAGTGGCAGGTTCAGTATTTACATCCTGTTTTTTTAAAACAAAATGGCATAAATAAAAATCTCTATGCGCCAGCCCTGCGCCATGCAGTTTACTGGCTAACTCAGCCATTGCCTTAATCAGGGCATTTTTAAAACTTTGTGGGTAGCTTTGCCAATCGGCGCACAAATCTTCAATCGTGATAATTTCGCCTAAATCTTCTGTCATCACAAAAGATTGCATGGTGGCAGCATTGCAGCCTTGCTGGCCATAAGCTACCAATGGTGTAGTTGGAATATCAATACTATTAAGCTTTTGAATCGCATTTACTTCTGTCATGGCGCCCAAAATCGGCTTTTTAAAGGCCATTAAATTCTTGAAAATTTCCGCCCAGCCCACACCAAAATGCTGCTTAATAAAATAGCTTTTACCACCCAACACCACTTGAATGGTTTTGCGGCCACGCACATCGCGAAAGGCTTTGCCAGGCATTTGCATTAACGCCTTAAACGCATCACCGCTTAAGTGCTTTTTTATTTCATCAGGCACAACTAAATGATTATTCATGCGGCATCTCGTTTGCTTATAGCCAGCTTAATCAAAATTTCCGCCTCTGCACTGCCATCATTAGCCTGCATAATTTGCTGCACGTAAGCCAAGCCATTTTGTGCCCAATCGGCCTTTTGATTGGTTTGAATCATCTGCAAAAATTGTTTGTTAAAATCCGCTTGATTAAACGGCGATGCAGACACAATGCCCGCATTAGCATCCGCCACATGGTGTGCATAGCCACAACTGGCGGTAACCAGCATAGGCGCGCCACAAGCCATACCTTCTAAAATCACCAAGCCAGTATTTTCGCGATAAGCAGGATGAATGCACACATCGGCACCCTGCATCAATTGCGGAATATCTGGCCGGCCTTTTGATATCACCACATGATTAGCCAACCCTAATTTTTGCGCCATTTTCTGAAATTGCTTAGGGTTATCCTGACCAACTGCGACCAATCTTGTATTGGCACGCACATCATCTGGCAAGGCGGCCAGCGCCAAAATCGCGCGGTCCAAGCCTTTCATCGCAAAGCCAGAACCTGTTAACAAGAACACAAAGTCATTGGCTGAAAAACCGAAAGTATTGCGTAAATGCGCGCGCATTTTGGCTTTATCTTGCAACACAAATCGCTCTGGCGATAAAAACGGTGGAATATAGTGAAAGCGCTCACTTTGCGTGCTATACCAATGTTGAAAATGTGGTTTTTCGGTAAGTGAAACGGCTAATATTTGTGTAGTAACGTCTGCCGAAAATACAGCTTTTTCGCAGGCTGCAAACCATTTAAAGCGTGGTAATAAGCGATACAAAAAGCTGCGCTGTTTGTGCGCACGCTCAATAAAACAAGGGTCGGCCGCAAAGTGCGCATCCAAATTAGCCATGCGGTTATAACCAAACACATAATCAAAACCATTGCCGTTAATTAGTGCAAATGTGGCCTCTATAAATTGTTGATATCGTTGATAATTAAACCAAGCTTTTTGTGGCAACTCATGCACTTTGATATGGTTTGGTAGCTCGCCTTGCCATGTCATGGTAAAGATTTCTACAGCATGCCCGCGCTTCACCAGCTCATTTGCGGTACGCAACATATCGCGCTGCATGCCGCCAAACGGAAAGTATTTAAATATGATAAAAGCAAACTTCATGAGGTAGTGAGCGGTTTTTCAATAGATGAAAAGCCTTGATTGTATGCGAAAATGCTAAAAATAATGCTTACGCCCATGAAAATTCTCATTGTTAAAACCTCCTCTCTGGGCGATGTGATCCATTGCTTGCCAGTGATTAACGACATCATTAGCGTTTATCCAAACGCGCAAATTGACTGGGTTGTAGAAGAAAGTTTTGCTGATATTCCGCGCTTGCACCCAGCTATTCACCAAATATATACGGTGGCGTTCAGGCGCTGGCGCAAACATTTATTCAGTGCTAAAACTTGGTTAGAAATCAAACAATTTAAGCAATTAATCGCCAAAAACAACTATGACGCGGTGATTGATGCGCAAGGCCTATTAAAAAGCGCTTTGATTACTCGTTTGGCGAATGGCGTTAAACATGGCTACGATAAACAATCGATTCGCGAACCGATTGCTAGTCAGTTTTACGATAAAACTTATGCCATTTCTTACCAGCAACATGCGGTTAGCCGTAATCGCACTTTGGCAGCGCTAAGCTTGGCTTATGCACCACCAGTCAATGCGCCAGATTACGGCATACAAGCAACATGTAAAAATGAAACTACAAGCAAACCGTTTGTTATTGCCTTACACGGCACCAGCCGCGATAGCAAACTGTGGGCAACTGAACACTGGGTTAATCTTGGCAAAGCACTCAAAAGCCAGTCATTACAGCTGTTGTTACCTTGGTCAAACCCTGCCGAACTTAAGCGTGCAGAGCAAATTGCCAATAATTTAGAAAATGCAATTGTTTTACCAAAATTAAGCATTGCTGAATTAGCTACTACAATTAGTCAAGCAAAAGCCGCCGTTGGTGTAGATACGGGTTTGTCACATTTGGCGGCGGCACTAAACATTCCGACTATCGCTATTTACACCGACACGAATCCTGCACTGACTGGTGTAATGGGTAGCAAGGCGCAAGTTGTTAATTTAGGCAATATTGGCGAGATCCCTAGTGTTGATGCCGTATTAATGCATTTAAATAGCATGTAATTTTCTAATCCAAGGTTTTATCAAAAAGCTTTTTATCAAAATCTTACCCTCATACCCTTGAAATAAAAACGCTTATCCCCACGTTCAAAACAGTGTTATTAATGAATGGGGAAACACATGCAAGAAAATCAAACAAATGCAGATTCATCAGAAAATCCAGATGCGGATTTAGCTCAAGACGCTGGCGCAGCTGGTTCATTAGATGAGCGAATTGGCGAACTAGAAGCCCAATTGGCAGAAGCGCAGGCAGCCGTTTTATACACCAAAGCAGAAGGCGAAAATATTCGTCGTCGTGCCAATGATGATATTGATAAAGCACGCAAATTTGCTTTAGAAAAATTTAGTGGCGAATTGTTAGCTGTAAAAGATAGTTTAGATGCGGCAGTGTTGATTGAAGCGACTGATGTACAAAGCTATAAAGATGGTATCCAAATCACCATTAAACAATTAGCTTCTGTGTTTGAAAAATTCAATATCGCCGAAGTGAATCCAGTGGGTGAGAAGTTTGACCCAAACAAACACCAAGCCATTTCAATGTTAGAAAACAGCGGCGAACCCAATACGGTGACTAGCGTGCTGCAAAAAGGCTACACATTGAATGAGCGTGTATTGCGCCCTGCAATGGTAATGGTTGCAAAGTAAATAGCCACAAAGCTTTTAAGGCTATTGAAAAGCGAAAAATTCACCCAATATTACAGTTAAGTAATTTATTTATAACGTTTAAAGTTATTTTTGAAAGATAAAAGGATTTAAGAAACATGGGCAAAATTATTGGTATTGATTTAGGTACAACAAACTCTTGCGTCGCTGTAATGGAAGGCGGCAAACCACGCGTGATTGAAAACTCAGAAGGTACACGCACTACGCCTTCAATTATCGCGTATCAAGAAGATGGCGAAATTTTAGCGGGCGCACCAGCTAAACGCCAAGCGGTCACTAACCCAAAAAATACGCTGTATGCGGTTAAACGTTTAATCGGTCGCCGTTTTGAAGAAAAAGAAGTGCAAAAAGACATTAAGTTAATGCCTTATACCATTGCAAAAGCTGACAACGGCGATGCATGGGTTGAAGTGCGCGGCGTGAAAATGGCGCCACCACAAATTTCTGCTGAAGTATTACGTAAAATGAAAAAAACGGCTGAAGATTATTTGGGCGAAGAAGTGACTGAGGCGGTGATTACCGTTCCTGCTTACTTTAACGATAGCCAACGCCAAGCCACTAAAGATGCTGGCCGTATCGCGGGTTTAGATGTTAAACGTATTATTAATGAGCCGACAGCTGCTGCATTAGCGTTTGGTTTAGACAAACAAGAAGGCGATCGCAAGATTGCAGTATATGACTTGGGCGGCGGTACATTTGACGTTTCAATTATTGAAATTTCAAGCATCGATGGCGAACATCAATTTGAAGTTTTAAGTACCAACGGCGATACGTTCCTAGGTGGTGAAGACTTTGATAACCGTTTAATCGACTTTTTGGCTGATGAGTTCAAAAAAGAAAATGGCGGCTTAGATTTACGTAATGACCTTTTGGCAAAACAACGCTTAAAAGAAGCAGCTGAAAAAGCAAAAATCGAGCTTTCTGGCGCGACACAAACGGAAGTGAATTTGCCGTACATCACTGCAGATGCAACTGGCCCAAAACATTTGGTGGTGAAAATCACACGTGCAAAATTAGAGTCATTGGTTGAAGACTTGATCGAACGCACAATGGCACCATGCCGCACTGCGATTAAAGATGCAGGCGTTTCAATTGACGATATCACCGACGTGATTTTGGTTGGTGGTCAAAGCCGCATGCCTAAAGTGCAAGAGAAAGTAAAAGAGATTTTCGGCAAAGAGCCACGTAAAGATGTCAACCCTGATGAAGCGGTAGCAGTTGGTGCGGCGATTCAAGGTGGCGTGCTAAAAGGCGACGTTAAAGACGTGTTGTTGTTAGACGTAACGCCGTTGAGCCTAGGTATTGAAACATTGGGCGGCGTGATGACTAAGGTGATTAAGAAAAACACCACGATTCCTACCAAGGCATCGCAAACGTTTTCAACCGCAGATGACAACCAGAGTGCAGTGACGATTCAAGTGTTGCAAGGTGAGCGTGAAATGGCTTCTGCCAATAAATCGCTTGGTCAATTCAACTTGTCAGACATTCCACCAGCACCACGTGGCATGCCGCAAATTGAAGTGACATTTGACATTGATGCAAACGGTATCTTGCACGTTTCTGCTAAAGACAAAGCCACTGGTAAAGAAAATAAAATTACCATTAAAGCAAACTCTGGCTTGTCTGAAGCTGAAATTCAGCAAATGGAAGAAGATGCGATTAAATACGCGGATGAAGATAAGAAATACCGCGAATTGGTTGATGCTCGCAATGCAGCCGATGGCATGGTTCACTCAGTGAAAAAATCACTGTCTGAACATGGTGATAAGTTAGATGAAGCTGAAAAAACAGCGATTGAGACTGCATTGAAAGAGGTTGAAGATGTGTTGCAATCTGACGACAAGGACACCATTGAGGCAAAAACCAATGCATTGATGGAAGCATCGCAAAAACTGGGTGAAAAAGTGTACGCAGAAGAGCAAGCAAAGGCTAACGCGGCCAATGCGCAACCTAGCCCAGAAGGTGAAAAAACAGTAGATGCCGAAGTGGTAGACGCTGAGTTTGATGTGAAAAGTAGGTAGAGCAATGCAGCGTAAGCATAAAGAACTGAGAGCTTGGCAATCGGCAATGCGCTTAGTGCAAGAAGTTTACGCGCTCACCTACACCTTTCCAAAAGAAGAGTTATTTGGCTTAACGTCTCAAATGCGCCGTGCAGCGGTTTCGGTACCCTCCAATATTGCGGAGGGTTCTGCACGTAATAGCACCAAAGAACTCATTCACTTTCTCAGCATCGCTACTGGCTCGCTTTCTGAACTGGATACACAATTAGAATTAACTAGATTATTGGCTTACAGCGACGATACAAGTAAAATTCAGATGACTTTAGATGAAGTTACTGCCTTGACACTTGCACTGGCAAAGTCATTAAAAACTAAACTTTACAATTAAATCTTAACAACTAAATATAGAATAACTGGCTGTTTCGCATTACTCGTTTGTGCGTTTCACTTTTCACATTTCACGTTTCACATAAAAAATGGCAACCAAAAAAGATTATTACGAAGTTTTAGGTGTTAACAAAGACGCTTCTGAAGAAGAAATCAAGAAATCTTATCGCAAATTAGCGATGAAATATCACCCTGACCGCAATCCTGACAACCCTAAGGCAGAAGAGCAATTTAAAGAGGCAAAAGAAGCCTATGAAATGTTGTCGGATGATCAAAAACGTGCGGCTTATGATCAATATGGTCATGCGGGTGTAGAGCAAGGCGCAGGCGCAGGCGGCTTTGGTGGCGCTGGTTTTGGTGATGCCTTCGGCGATATCTTTGGTGATATCTTTGGTGGTCGCCAAGGCGGCGGACAGCGTAACAATGTGTATCGCGGTGCCGATTTGCGTTACAACATGGAAATTAGCTTGGAAGATGCCGCAAAAGGCACTGAGACCAAGATTCGTATTCCTGTCCAAGCGGCATGTGAAACTTGTAAAGGTACAGGCGCTAAAGCAGGCAAATCGCCTGTTACTTGTACGACTTGTAATGGACATGGCCAAGTGCGCATGCAGCAAGGCTTTTTCTCTGTGCAGCAAACTTGCCCAAAATGTCATGGCAGCGGCAAAATCATTAAAGATGAAGACAAATGTGGCACATGCCATGGCGCAGGCCGCGAGAAAATCAACAAAACCTTATCAGTTAAAATCCCCGCTGGTGTGGATGAAGGTGACCGCATTCGCTTAACTGGCGAAGGTGAAGCTGGCGTTAACGGTGGCCCAACGGGTGATTTATACGTTGTGGTTCACTTAAAACAACATGAAATCTTCCAGCGCGATGGCGGCAATTTACATTGTGAAATGCCAATTAGTTTTAGTACGGCGGCTTTAGGTGGCGAGATTGAAGTGCCTACTTTAGGTGGTTCTGCCAAAATGAAAATACCCGCGGAAACACAAACTGGCGGCGTGTTTAGATTAAAAGGCAAAGGCATTAAACCCCTACGCCAATCTGAAAACGGCGATTTAATGGTGCATGTGGTGGTTGAAACACCTGTTAAATTAACCGAGAAACAAAAAGATTTATTACGTGAATTTGAAATCAGCACCCAAGCTGACTCAGGCAAACATAGCCCGCGTAATAAAAGCTGGGTAGATAAAGTAAAAGGATTTTTTGAGTAAATTTACTTAATTAAGCTGTTGAAACAAAACATTAAAGCCTGAAATTGCAGGCTTTAATGTTTTTAATGGTTGCATTGTTGAACAACTCAACTTAAAACCCTAACCATTACATTTGATTAACATCATTATTCAAGCGTTACAGCTCATTAACAGTTACGTCATCAATCCGACATATCTCTTTGATAATATTCATCTAAGTTAATTAGATGGAGATAAAAATGAAAAGAGAATTAACAAAGAGTATTTTACTCGGCGGTTTAGTATTATCAACAATTGCATTTGGCTCATTCAAAGCCAACGCAGCAGGATTCAATCAAAATGCTGCCCATGACGGTAAAGTGATGTCACCAATTAAATTTCACGACATCGTTGAGAAAACTTTGCCAAATCAAGTGGCTACTAATTTTGGTAAGCCTGATGAAATTATTATGATGAAAAATGCATCTGGCGATGTAGCGGGTGTAGTGTGGGTATACCGCGATGCGGTATTGAAATCTCACGGCATGATGGATGCAAGTTTTATGATTATTAATGGCCAAATGAAATATGTGACTTTATCTGACGCTGTTTAACCACACTAATTAATTAATTAGTTGTTGTACCAAATAAAAGCCTGCATCTGCAGGCTTTTATTATTGAAGCAGGTAAGCATTTGTTAAAAGACATTTATCCCGTATTTACTTAATCTGGCCTAAAATAGCAGCATGTCACTGCACGTTTTAATCATTGAAGATGAGCCAGCTATTGCGGATACTTTGTTATATGCTTTTAAAGAAGCAGGCATTCTCACCACACATGTATTGCTTGGTCACGAGGCGATTATTGCCATGCAAGGTACTGCATTTGATTTTGTGATATTGGATATTGGTTTGCCAGATATTTCAGGCTTCGACGTGTGCAAACAAATTCGCGCAAACTCTCACGCTTCAATTTCCAGCATTCCTTTATTGTTTTTAACTGCGCGCAACCATGAAATTGACCGTATAGTTGGCTTAGAAATTGGTGCAGATGATTACGTAACCAAGCCATTTAGCCCGCGCGAAGTAGTTGCGCGCGTGCATGCTATTTTGCGGCGTAATGTAAGAAATGAACCCGCTGCCAAATCATCTGCAACGTTTGCGTTAGACGAATCAGCTTGCAGAATTACCTATCATGGTGAATATTTAAGCTTAACCAGATACGAATATCTATTACTGAAAACATTAATTGAGCAACCAAAACGTGTATTTTCACGTAGTCAGCTCATGGATATTGTATGGGCACAGGCTGAAAACACTTTAGAGCGCACGGTTGATGCGCATATTAAAACCTTGCGCGCAAAGCTGCGGCTTATTGATGCCACTAGCGAGGGAATCATGACGCACCGCGGCATGGGTTATAGCTTAACGGCATGAAGCCTGTACTCAAAAAATTCAAAATGAATATTAGCCTAAAAATATTTTTAGGCTATTTTGTGCTGGTAGGTTTGGCGGCTTGGTTTGTGCTGATTGTGTTTGTAGAAGAAGTGAAGCCAGGTGTGCGGCAAGCGATGGAAGACACTTTGGTTGACACCGCTAGCATACTGGCTGAATTGGCGGCGGAAGATGTTAAATCGGGGCGAATTAATGATGGCAGCTTTGCGCTTGGCCTAAAAAAATATTTGGCTAGCGTGCATTTGCCCAATAAAAACGGCGTCAATATTTGGGGCATTAAAAAGCAGGCTGCCGATTATCGCATCTATATGACAGACCAAAAAGGTATTGTGATTTTTGATTCCGCCAATATCGCCCTAGGCCAAGATTACAGCAAATGGAATGATGTCTATTTAACATTACAGGGTAGATACGGCGTTCGCTCTAGCCCAGTGATTGCGGGCGATAAAAATAGTGACACAATCATGTACATTGCTGCGCCAATTAAAGATGGAAAAGCGATTATCGGCAGCCTGACTGTTGCAAAACCTAACCGTACTTTACTCCCATTTATTGAGCGCGCTCAAGCCAAAATTATTCGCTGGGGTGCGTTATTATTTGTGCTATCCATTGCCATCGGCGCTTTGTTTACATGGCGATTCACCAAAAAAATCAATGCGTTACGCGATTATGCGATGCTTGTAGCCAAAGGCGATAAAGCAGACCCGCCAATATCTAGCAATGATGAATTAACGGATTTAGCGCATGCCATGCAAACCATGCGTAGCGAATTGGATGGCAAGCAATATGTGCAAGATTCTGTTCAGCATTTAACACATGAGCTAAAAAGCCCGATTACCGCTATTTTAGGTGCATTAGAGTTGATTTCACCAAATATGCCTGAAGCCAATCAAACCCAATTTTTGGCGCAAATTAAAACGCAATCTCACCGCGTGCAAACAATCATACAAAACATGCTGGGCTTGGCGAGTTTAGAGCATCAACAGCAGTTGCAGCATGTCAGTCTGATCAATTTAAATGATTTAATTCAAACGCAAATCAATTTATTAAATAGCAAAGCAGTGCTACGAAATATCCGTTTTTTGTTTGCTGCCAACCCGTCTATTTCTATGCAAGCTGATGCTTTTTTACTAGGACAAGCGCTGTATAACCTGCTAGAAAATGCCTTAGACTTTAGCGCTAACGATAGTCAAATAAATGTATCAGTTGTTGAAAGCAGTCAGCAAATCCAAATCGCTATTCAGGATAGTGGTGCAGGAATTCCAGAGTATGCCTTAACCAAAATATTCGATAAATTTTACTCACTACCTCGCCCTGCCAATACGCCTAATGCAGGCCAAAAAAGTACGGGGTTAGGTTTAAATTTTGTACAAGAAGTGGCTAAATTACATAGCGGCAGCGTTACACTCAAAAACCAAGTTGATGGCGGCGCAGTTGCAATCATGAATCTACGAAGATAATAAGTTTACTCCTTCCCCCTGAAGACGGAAGGTTGGTATGGGGGGTTAAAGTTTCCACCGATTTAAGCGAAATCGTTTTCATCCCCCTCCCTAACCCTCCCCCTCTAAGGGGAGCGGATTTAAACAGATAATTAACCACTTCACACCCACTTCACACAACCGCATCATCACTTCATTTCAAGCTTATATTCTGCAAACTCCATTGTATTGAGGGAGTGAATTGTGAATAAATCATTTGTGTATAAAGTAATCGGCATATTTCTGCTGACCATTTTAATGTCTTGGGCGGTCATGTATGTAAACGCGCTGATTTTAGAGCGTCAACAAAGACAGGCCGAGGTAAAAGAAAATATCGCTAAAAGCTCTGCCAGAGCACAAACCATATTAGGGCCAATATTGGTAGTGCCTTACTTAGAAAGCTTTTCAGAAACCACTACTGAAAATGGCGTTAAAAAAACTGAGCTCAAAACTGAACAAAGATATGAATTTATCTTTCCAGAAAGTATTCATGTGGCGGGTGGGTTTTCTAATGAATACAAGCAATTAGGTATTTATAAAGCACTGATGTATCAACTGGGCGGCTCTGTAAAAGGCAGCTTTAAATTACCAGAACAGCTTAATATTCGCTCCTATCACGCAGGCAGTAGCATCACCATACAGCCTAGTTTTATTAGCCTAGGCATTAGCGACCCCAGAGGCTTGACCACAAAACCTGTTTTTAGCTGGGGCAATACTTTACTGCCTTTTGCACAAGGTAGCCGTGTGAATGCAATTGGCAACGGTATTCATGTGGCATTGGGTAATATTGATGATAGCTTGAACCGCACGATTCCTTTTGAATTTAAACTTAATCTGCGCTGCATGGATGATTTTAATTTAATCCCTGTTGCAGAAAATAACAATATTGCGCTTAAATCGAGTTGGAAATCGCCCCATTTTTATGGCAGTTTTTTACCCGACAGTGCCAGCCAAAAAATTGACGATAGTGGTTTTAGTGCAAATTGGACCGTTTCATCACTATCTAGTAATAACCAAGCTGCATTGATGTCGAATTTAAAAAATGCCAATGCCGCAGAGCCTGTAGAATCATTATCAGTAGGCTTTGTAGAACCCATCAACGTTTACAGCCAAGCTGACCGCGCCACCAAATATGGTTTGTTATTTATTGGTTTAACGTTTGCTGGATTCTTTATATTTGAGATTTTAAAGCGTTTGCGCATTCACCCTGCCCAATACACGCTTGTGGGCTTAGCCATGGCCTTGTTTTATTTGCTGCTTATTTCACTTGCTGAACAAATTGGTTTTGCCTACGCCTACCTTGCCGCCAGTGCCGCTTGTGTCGGCTTACTGGGTTACTACCTCACTTATGTGCTTAAAAGCAAAGCGAATGGATTTGCCTTTGCTAGCTTGCTCGCCACCTTATATGGTGCGCTGTATGGCATTTTAAAATCGGAAGATAACGCCTTAATAATGGGCTCTTTGCTTGTATTTGCATTGCTGGCTTTAGTTATGGTGATTACGCGCAAGGTGGATTGGTATCAAATCAGTAGTAAGCCAGAAACATTGCAAACGCACTCCGCTTACGATGTTGTGTAAGGCCCAATATGCTAAAACTATTTAAAATTTTAGCAATTATCCTAGTGCTGGGGCTATTTATTCCCCAGCACGGGGTTATTCCTGTAGAAAATGCAACGCGTAAAGATTGGAACGCCAACAGCTTTTGGTATAGCCCATGGGGAAAATCGGGGGTGCACAAAGGCATTGATATTTTCGCCGCTAAGGGCACACGTGTTATCAGCAGCACAGATGGCATAGTTATTTATACAGGCGATATTGAAATGGGCGGCAAAGTCGTCGCCATATTGGGGCCAAGATGGCGAATTTATTATTACGCACATCTAAACTCAATTAACGCACAAGTATTAGATTATGCTGGCAAAGGCGACATTATTGGCGCAGTGGGTGATAGTGGCAACGCCAAAGGCAAGCCACCACACTTGCATTACAGCGTTATCAGCCTAATGCCCTACCCTTGGCGCATTACAACAGGCTGGCATGGCTGGAAGCGCATTTTTTATTTAAATCCAGCAGAGAATTTTGAATAAGATTAAATTCACCAGCTGAAGCAAAAAAATCTGCAAACCTTTATTGTTTAGGACAAGCTATTTCTAATCGCCATTAATTCTTGCTGCACGTCATTAAAGTCTTCAAATTTTTTGCCATTGGTTTTAGCGTACCAATAATTGCTATTAAATTTGTCGCCTTCAATCTTGTGCAGAACGGCGTGAAGCCAATTGGCCGTGCTATCAGAATAGTTCTGCGCAATCAGATGCGATTTTTCCCAATCGCCATCCAAAGCGGCTTGCACGGCAACTTTAAGCTCTTGAATATGTTCAGTCATCCGCCAACTTATCTGGGATAGTCGATAGTCCCTTTTTGAATAAACTCAATCTTATAGCCATCTGGGTCTTCAATAAACGCAATAATAATAGTGCCATGCTTCATTGGGCCAGCTTCGCGAATCACCTTGCCGCCAGCTGCTTTCACCGCTTCGCAGGCTTTATAAGCATCATCCACTTCAATCGCCATATGTCCGTAAGCGCCACCTATTTCGTAGCTGGTTTTGCCATAGTTATAGGTTAATTCAATCACGCTATTATCATATTCGTTGCCATAGCCCACAAAAGCCAGCGTAAATTCACCATCTGGATAATCATGTTGACGAATCAGCTTCATGCCTAGCACTTTGGTGTAAAAATGAATCGATTTTTCTAAATTACCCACGCGCAACATAGTGTGCAAAATTCTCATGCTAATTTCTCCAAGATTAAATTTATAGATTATTTAAGCAGATTTTAACTGCGTAATGCGGTAATACTTATCCAGCAGTTGTTCCTGCGTTTCAACCACATCTGGGTTCAGCGGAATACAATCAACTGGGCACACTGCCACGCACTGCGGTTGATCAAAATGCCCTACACATTCTGTACATAGATTCGGGTTGATTTCGTAAATTTCCTGCCCCTGATAAATCGCCTCGTTAGGACATTCTGGCTCGCAGACATCGCAATTAATGCATTCATCTGTAATAAAAAGTGCCATATCAATTATGCTTGTTTAAGTTTCTCTAAAATCGCATCTTCAACCGTAGAAGATACAAACTGATGCACGTCCCCGCCTAGTTTAGCTACCTCGCGCACTAAGCTAGAAGATACAAACATATACTGCTCTGCTGGCGTTAAAAATAGGGTTTCTAGTTTTGGATAAAGCTTGCGATTCATGCCCGCTAGTTGAAATTCGTATTCAAAGTCAGATGCTGCACGCAAACCGCGAATCACCATTTGTGCACCTTGGTCTTGAACGAACTGCATCAACAAGCCACTAAATCCCATTACTTTAATATTGCTGGCTTTTT
>LNFM01000432.1_pt1 | contig 139038 bp, 121 predicted proteins | sample 596031 | NCBI WGS metagenome assembly LNFM01 (sample SAMN04254537, study PRJNA301005) | activated carbon metagenome | isolation source: dual media filters at the Ann Arbor, Michigan drinking water treatment plant | place: USA: Ann Arbor
CTCATGTTCCACTCCTCAGGTGGTCACGATGAGCCCGAAATCCTCCGTTCCTCAAGCCGCTAGTTTTGTCTCACAGGTGTTGATGTCGGACACGGCGATTCCGGGTTTGAACGCAAAGGAGCGTCGAATGAAGAAGTACATCCTGGCTGCTGCCGCGATGATGGCTCTGGCCTCTCCTGCATTGGCCGAGAAAAAAGACTGCGATGGTGGATTCAAAAACCACATGAAGAACATGTCGATCTACGTCGACAAAATGTCAGGTTATGAACTTGCCGACGCTGTCCGCAAGTCGCTCGACGTTTACAACACCTGCAAGTCCGGCGACACGTTCTCTCCCTACGGCGTTTGGGACCAGATCATTGCCGACATGAAGGCAAAGGCCAAGTAAGGCCATTTTGGCTGACGCGGACCATGCTGCGTCAACTAATGAACTTCACCAAACAGTACTGCCGAGTCTCAACCCGGCAGGCTGGAGGCGCGTCGATGGCCGCCCAGATACCTCAACTTAGTCGCCCCCGCGATACGAGGTTTTTGGTGGCCATCGGCGCACTTTTTTTTGTGAGCGTTCTGCACGTGACGGCGGCAATCGCGGCCAGTTCGACGCCGCAACCGGCACCTATCGAAACTCAAACTGAGCAACAAGCGCGGATCCTTTTCTCCAAACCGCCGAACACGTCGTCCCTTCGCCATCGGGAAATCGCAGAAGCCGCCGGGCCCCATTCCATCAGCGTTCTCGATATGACGGGCGGCCAGATCTGGTCGCTTCAGGCCGACCGCTTGCAGCACACGCTGGATGTAGCCCGCCGCCTGAAAGTGTCCGTAAAGCACATCGCGCCGGAGCCCTCGATGGCTCTCGAAAGTATGACCGCCGGCGCTCGAATGACGGCGGCCGAAAAATCGATGATGTCCCAGTCCATGCATCAGCCCGGAACGATGGGGATGATGATGGCACAGACGCCCGATGCGGCCATGACCGAATACGCCCTCACCGCGCCGGATGCTGCCGGCTCACCCTCAGCGGTGCGTCTCGCACTCACAGATAAGTTGACCGTAAAGGCAACGCGCCAACGTGTGGAAAAGACGGATGATGGCTACATCTGGCACGGCGTCATCTCAGGTAGCGATGACCCGGTCACCCTTCTCTGGTGGCCATCGGGCCGGCTGACAGGGCAGGTGACCTACCGTGACCGCATGTATGTGATCCGCCATTTGGGCCGCACAATGCATGGGGTCATTGAGGTTTCGCCCCGCGACATGCCACCGGAACATGCGCCGATGCCCCCGGCTATGATGAAAAAAATGAAGATGGATCGCGATCCCCTTGTTCACGAGGGAAGCGCAGAATCTCTTCAGGCCGCTATGCGCACGATACCCACTAAAGTTGAGCAAGCGGCCAGCGGGCCGCCGGCGGTCGCACCGGCCAAACCCGATCTTCCCGAGACCGACACAAACGCGCCCTCCCGCGCCGACCAGGCAAAGCCTCAAGATCCGATCGAAATGACGCTGATGGTGGCCTACACGCGCAAAGCCGCGAAGGCCTATACCGACATCCGCAGCGATCTCATCGCGCTGGCGGTCGAAGAAGCCAATCAATCTTTCATTCGCAGCGGGATCACTAACATCAAGTTGCGCCTCGTTCACGCTTATCAAACGGATTACCGTGAATCTGGCACCCATTTCGATCACGTCTTTCGCTTCGCCGACGCAGGCGACGGTGTCATGGAGGAGGTGTCTCGCCTACGGCAGCGCTACAAAGCCGATATGGCGGTATTGATTGTTGATGACGCGAACGGATGCGGGCTCTCGGCTGGAATAGCCCCGGCTGCAGAACGCGCCTTCGCTGTTGTGCATCACCATTGTGCAGCAACGAGCTATTCTCTCGCCCACGAGATTGGCCATATTCTCGGAGCCCGGCACGACCGCGCACTCGACGACGGAACGACGCCGTTTTCCTATGGTCACGGCTACATCCACGGTCGCGAATGGCGCACGATGATGAGTTATGAGGAGAGTTGCGGCAAGTGTCCACGCTTGCCGATCTGGTCCAGCCCTAGCCTGATCGTACGCGGCGTGCCTGCAGGCGACGCAGACACTGACAATGCCCGCGTCATCGCAGAACGCGCCGCGATCGTGGCCGGCTTTCGCTGACGCACGGACTTAGAGAAAGGTTTCCTTTAAGTCGATCGAGCTCGCATTGCCCAACTTGTCGAAATTCTCCTTCAGCCATTCATCGGTCCGAGCCCGGCCGGAATCGCGCAGCCGGCACAGGAATGACCATTCAGGACTGAGCTTTGTAGCGACGCCCAGACTAGTCATCTCGGCATCATCACGGATCGAATGCATGAACATGCGCTTGTACGACTTCGTGTCCAGCTGATGTTCGTCGACCAACCGCGTGATGAACTCGACTGCACGCAATTCCCGCATCAGCGACGAGTTGAAGCTGATCTCGTTGATCCTGTCGAAGATTTCCGGGGCCGTGGTCGGTACGCGTTCGCGGTGGATTGGATTGATGTGCACGATGACGACATCCCGCGACGTACCTTGGTAGATCAGCGGGAAAATCGCGGGATTGCCCATGAAACCGCCGTCCCAGTAGGCCTCGCCGCCGATTTCTACGGCTTTGAACGCGTATGGCAGGCAGGCTGATGCAAGCACCGCGTCGACGCTGAGTTCGTGGTTCTCGAACACACGTATCTTGCCCGTTCGCACGTTCGTTGCGGACAGATAGAGACGTGTCGCCTTGTTGCAATAAGACAGCCGCTCGAAGTCAACGACATTGCTGAGGACATCGCGAAGCGGATTGAAGTTGAACGGATTAAGCTGATAAGGCGAAAACAAGTGCGTCATGGCCTGCATCGCCATGTAGCCGAGCGGAAATTCGGTGCGATAACCGAAGGCCTGCATCATCGTTTCCCAGGGATACGCTTTTACGGGACTATACAGCGCACCGACCCGCGAAATCTCGCTCCAGAATTGCGTCAGCTTTTCGCGAGCCCCTTCTCGCCCGCCAATGGACGTGCCGTATGACATGACGACCGCATTCATGGCGCCGGCGCTGGTCGCGCTGATAGCCGAAATGTCGATGCGCTCGTCTTCGATCAGCCGATCCAGAACGCCCCAAGCGAATGCGCCATGCGCTCCGCCACCTTGCAGCGCCAGATTGAGTGATTTGGTCATTCCGTCACCGCGTGACAATGGCTCTGCGCATTCATGTGTTTTTCCACCATTCACTGGGCTGTCCATCCGCCCTCCACGGGGAGCGAGGCCCCAGTTATCGATCGCGCCGCGTGCGTGCAAAGAAACACAGCCAGCGCGCCAACTTCCTCAGTCATGACGAACTGGTGCGTCGGCTGGGCATGCAAAAGCACGTCCCTGATCACCTGTTCTTCAGTCAGCATTCGCGCACGCGCGGTTTCTGGGATCTGCTTCTGAACAAGCGGCGTCAGAACATATCCCGGACAGATTGCATTGGCCGTAATCCCGAATTCGGCCGTTTCGAGCGCAATAGTTTTGGTCAAGCCGACAACGCCGTGCTTGGCGGCGACGTAAGCCGATTTAAACGGCGAAGCGACAAGCGCGTGGGCCGACGCAATGTTGATGATGCGGCCCCACTTGCGCTCTTTCATGGCCGGCAAAACACGTTGCGCGGCATAGAAAGCCGCGGAAAGATTGATCGCAAGAATAGCTTCCCACTTCGCTGCAGGAAACGTTTCGATTGCTTCCACATGCTGGATGCCGGCATTGTTGACGAGCACATCGACAGGCCCGAACCGGCTTGCGGCCTGATCGATAAGCGCCACGACTTCCGCCGGCTTGGACATATCCGCCGCCGAGTAGTCGGTCTCATTGCCGTAATCGAGTTCGATTTGGCGACGCAGGGCCGCCACCTCGTCGGCGGGCCCAAACCCATTCAGCATCACATTCATTCCGACCGCTGAGAAAGCCTGCGCAATGGCAAGCCCTATACCGCTGGTCGAGCCGGTCACGACAGCGGTTTTACCCTGCAGCCCAAGATTTTTCCCCAATTGCCCAGCCGGACAATCTTCGTCGCGCAGCCCCATTGCCATTGGCCCCGTCCCTCACCCCGAAAAAGAAAAAGGCGGATCCAGCTCGGGGGTGGGGAAAAGGGGATCTGCCAACCCGGCGGCTCATTCATTACCCGGGCAATCATCGTGTCGTGAGCACGTAGCAATAACCTATATTAGCGAAACTGCGAACTCAAATACTATTCAATACCAGTTTTCATATCCCCGCAGCCAATTCATTAAAGGAAAGCGGGCTCATCTCGCCCCGGTGCCACGAATGTTTCCAATTCATGGACGCTGAAATCGTCGTTCCCATCCTTTAAAACCGACAATGTCTTCCACCCGGCGAGCCGCGCAAGCTCCTGAAAATCGGAAATGTTATATTTGTACGAATTTTCGGTATGAATGCCTTCTCCCAGGTTGAAATCGAAACTGCGTCCACAGACCGTCACCGTTTGGCGCGCTTTGGAAATAAGGTGCATTTCAATTCGGCCATAACGGGGATCATAAATCGCTTCGTGCGCAAACCGACCGAGATCAAAGTTGGCATGAAGTTCGCGGTTGATGCGCACCAGCAGATTGAGGTTGAATGCGGCGGTAACACCCTGCGCATCATTGTAGGCCGGCAGCAGCCGATCGAGTCCCTTGCGAAGATCTACTCCGATGATGAGCCGCGCTCCCTGCGGCAGCGCCGCCCGCCAGCGCGACAAAAGAGCGCTAGCCTCGGCAGGATGCAAATTACCAATCGTCGACCCTGGAAAAAACAACGTCGGCCGGCGGCGGCCTAATACGAGCGGCCATTCACTGACGTCCGAAAAATCAGCAATAAGCGGGGTCACCTTCAGTCCAGGAAAGCGCATCCGCAAACGCTCAACCGCCTCATCGAGGGCCGTTTGCGAAACGTCGATCGGCATGTAAGTCACGTCCGCCGGCAATTGAGCCAGTAATAATTCTGTCTTGATGCTGGAACCCGACCCGAATTCGACGAAGAAATCGCCGCCTGCAATCGGAGCCGTCAGCTGCACCGCGTTGTGACGAAATATTTCCGCTTCCGTACGGGTCGGATAATACTCAGGTAAGGAAGTTATGCGCTCGAACAGTTCACTCCCGCGTGCATCATAGAGATAGCGGCAGGGAAGACTTTTAGAGCGGCGCGATAATCCTTCGACCACATCACGCGCGAACTGAAAATCGATGCTGCTTTGATCGACCGCAACGCGGATCGCACTTGAATTGCCGGCCATTAGTCGATCTCCGAGGCAAGACGGACGCCGGTAAACTGCCAGCGCTGTTGCGGATGAAAGAAGTTGCGGTAAGTCGCACGCGCATGTCCACTCGGCGTCACGCAGGACGCGCCGCGCAACACATGTTGCCCAACCATGAACTTGCCGTTGTATTCGCCGAGCGCACCTTCGGCTGGTGCGTACCCCGGATAAGGGAGATAGGCACTCTGCGTCCATTCCCAAACGTCACCGAACAATTGCTGGGGCCCGGCACCAGCCGTGCGGGCCGCCGCCACGGGCCGAAGCGCTCTTGTCGATAAATCGTTGCCCGTGACCGGCTGACCGGCAGAGGCTATTTCCCATTCAAATTCTGTTGGCAGCCGCTTGCCGGACCACCGCGCATAGGCATCCGCTTCGTAATACGACACGTGACTGACGGGAGCCGCTAAATCGAGGGGCAGCAAACCATTGAGCGACATCTCGTGCCAGACAGAGCCGCTACCCTCCCAGTACAACGGTGATCTCCAGCCTTCGCTCTGCACCAGCGTCCAACCGTCAGCCAGCCAGTGCGCCGCCGTTCGGTAGCCGCCATCCTGCATGAACTGCAGCCACTCGCTGTTCGTCACCAATCGATCCGCAAGCCGAAACGGACGGATGAGCGCGGCATGCCGCGGCTCCTCATTATCCCAGGCGAAGGTGTCGCCAGTGGCACCGACATCGTGGATGCCACCCGCATAATCGATCCACCGCATCTCCGTTGCAGACACGGTGGGCAAGTTCCGCGCGACGGAGAGATAGGCCGGACGCAGCGGGTTGGCGGCGAACAGGGCCAGAATGTCGGTGAGCAACAACTCCTGGTGTTGTTGCTCGTGATTGATACCAACTTCGATGAGCCCACTGACCGCATCAGCCGCGGGACCCGACAACAACCGATCGAGCGCCTCATCGACGTGAGCACGATATGCAAAGACCTGTTCGCTGGTTGGGCGGGTGAGCAGACCCCGGTAGGCACGCGGCTGGCGGGCGCCTACGGCCTCATAGTACGAGTTGAAACAGAAGCCAAACGCCTCATCAAAAATACCGTAGTCCGGCAGATACGGAGTGAGGATAAAGGTTTCGAAAAACCACGTCGTGTGGGCGAGGTGCCACTTCGTCGGACTCGCATCCGGCATGGCTTGGACCGTCATGTCCTCCGGAGAAAGCGGCGCCGCCAGATCCAGTGATAATCGGCGCGTCTCAAACAGACGGCGATAAATATGTGACGGGAGACTGACGTCAGGCCGTCGCGCCGCACTCTTCGTTCCGCTCATTGAAACTTACTCCAGGTCCCTATCGAGAGGGAAACGAGCGAGACGCGTTTTTGATCCTCACAGGACACATGTCCGAATGACAGGGATCGTATAACGCATGATGACCCACTCGAATTGGTGTGCGACCTATTCGTTATGCTTACGTTCGAGCCGCCGCACCTTTCGCATCGACCAACCAATCCGAAGATGGGCATTGACCGCAATCAGTGGAAGTTACCATTCATTCTTGTATAGATAGCATTAGGCTATCGCAGTGCAACATGAACGGAAGCATGTTGCGTTGCCGCTCCAACCAGCACACTTCATTTTATTCTCGACCGGGTTCTAAATTAGCCGGCGGCTATTGCTACGGCGAGGGCGGGTGAGTTCGTCAATCATCGCAGGCGTGCTAGGTGAGAGCACAGCCAAATCAACGGAAAGCGCGCCATGAAAACCCTGCATGAATTCGACCTCATCGCAATTTTCCTGCTGGGCGCGGCCATAGCGACCGGCAACCCCGCGCTCGCGGACTGGAAAATCTGGTCGATTCTCGTTCCGGTGCTGATCGCGGCCGCATTGGCAGCTTACGCGGCATCAGGCCCCGGCACCGTGGCGCTTCGCAACGCGATGTGCTGGACCGCCGCGGCGTATATCGCGTTTATCCTTTTATGGTACGAGCAGTATAAGTTAACGGGTCACCCTGGCAGTGTTGGCCTTTTCACCACGCTGACCGATTGGGCGGGCTTTCCCGGCTATGAAAAGGTGATGCGGCTCGGCGTTGCCATCGCCGAGATCATCGCCGCGGTTTTGATCCTCATTCCTGCCACGCAAGCACTCGGCGCCATCGGCGCGCTGATGTTAATGACGGGCGCTATCTTTTTTCACATCGTCACGCCGCTCGGCGTCGATCCGTATGGAGACGGCGGCATCCTGTTCAAGGAAGCTTGCTCTGTATGGACTTGCGCCTGGATCGTGCTCTGGTGGCGTCGCGACCAAATACCCTCCCTGCTGGAGCGGTTTGGCCTCGCACGTGCGGGCAAAGGAGCGATGTGAGACCGCTCGCGATCAGGGACCGGCCCTGGTGACTGCGTAGCGGCGCAATACTTCAGCGATCCGCTCCGCAGTTGCACCGTAGGGGATCAGGGTCAAAAAGCGGCCGTCTACTCCCATGAGGTACATGAGAGAGCCGTGATCGACGCCGTAATTCACGTCGGTGGCGGATTGGCCCGGGAACAGAAATTTGTGCCGGTGCACACGATAGGCTTTGGCCACGGATGCAATTTCCGTTTCGGTGCCGGTCAACATCAACAGCCGCGGATGAAAGCTGCGTGCGAACGCGGCGAGTTGAGTGGGCGTATCGCGTTGCGGATCAACGGTGATGAAAATCGGCTGGATCGCATCACCTGACGGGCCCAGTTTCTCGAGAGCCTCCGTCATAAGGACGAGGGTCGTCGGACAAATGTCGGGACAATGGGTATAGCCAAACGAGATCAGCAGAAGCCGGCCGTGCAGCGAGACATCGCTGACCCTCTGGCCCGACGAGGCCGTCAGTTCGAATGGACCGCCGAAGCGCTTGGCCAGAGGGTCTTCGTTGGCGCGTGCGCTGGCGGTCAACAGCAGCAGGCCCGCGACGAGCGCCGTCAGGACAGGTATCGATCGTTGCATGCCGCGCCGCCGCGTCATGGGGTCGGAGCCGGCTTCAACCCTTTGATGCCGAACACGCCGTCTTCCTCGATCACCTTTTTCACACGCGGGTCAGCGCGAAACCAATCGCTGGCGTTGGCTTTCCCATTCTGCTTGGCCCAATCCGTGTCGAAGGCCGTCGCCGGCTGAAGCTTGTCTGCTTTCGTAAGCCGGAGGTTTTGCACCATGAAAATCGTGAGTGCAGGATCTTGAATAAGCAGCCCATCGGCAAACACCACCTTGCCGCAATGGGGCAGCAGCTCGCGGACGGCTCCGGCGAATACCGATTGGCCCTTTGCAGCAAGACGCAACTTGCCATCGGTTGTAAGCAGCCCTAGCTGCCGTTTCCCATCGCCACAGTTAGGTGGGCAATCTTTATTCAGTACGCACGCGATATCGACAACGGTCGCTTCTATTTCCGTCACGGTCTCGTTTGCCAGACCCCAGCTATCGGCCGCGTGCGCGGCACCGGCGGCCATCGCAACCGCCGCACAGACCAGAACTGATTGCTTCCACATGGTTCAATTCCCGAAAGGTACGATGCCGAAGTCGCTGTGTGTAAGATTGACGACGCCTTTGTCGTCAGCAACTTTAGATACGAAGAGATATTTGACGCCGTCGCGTTCGTGGAGTTCGCCATCGACGCTGACTTCGTGCGATTGAATTTTGACGAACGTGTCGCTCGTTGCACTGCTATCGTCGTCCTCGATCCGCAGGACGACGTAATAGGCCCCGTCAGATGTCTTGATGCTGACCGGAATTCCTCCGGCTGCGCACCAGACGGCGCATTGGTGGTGCGCCGTTCCAGCCGCGAACATGATGCCTGTCAGTGCGCACCAGGTATCGACGACTTCGCCGGTGACTCGAACCCGCTCTGCTTGAGCTGCCCCGCCGCCATAAGCGACGAGCGCCGCCAACGTGCAGATTTTAAACATTCGACGCATCATTACTGCTGCTCTCCCATGGTTCTATTCGCCCGCCTGCGAGGGGGCATGTGATAGCGAAACGCTTGGTCGCGCCGCGATGGCATGCTTGACGCCCCAGGGCTTAGATTTGAACCAACCGACGACATAGGCAACGACAATCAAGCCTGCGAAGCCGCAAAGATTGACGATCGTGACCATTGCAATCGTGTAGCCGTTCAGCGCCAACGCGATACCGCCCATGAGCGAGAAGATGATGCCGGACACGAAGACGGCCAGCGACTGCTGACCTACCTTGCAGCAAACGGCAACGATCGGCCCGCGCAAATGTGAGCCTCGAACACCTGCTGCGGCATACGCGAGATAGGCTAAGGCTAAGAAGTGGACGTAGCGCAGCGGCCCGAGCGACGTTTTATCGACCAGCTCGTGTGGAACGCGGAAGCTCTCGGGCAGTGCCGCAATGCCCCAAGGGTGCGCAAAGGGGATGATCGCCACCACGACAGCCGCGGCCACCGCCACCAGCCGTCGGTCGATCGGCGGCGTTGGCAACCATCCACGGACGAAGGCGAAACCGGTGAAGAACACCAACTGCCACGCCAGCGGATTAAAGAACCATCCGCGGTCTTCCCATGGCTCGGCGGAAAAATTGAAGCCGCCGTACCAGGCCACAACCCACAGAAGGACGCTGACCAAGAGGGCGAGTGGCGGTCCGATCGTTGCCAAGAGCATCATCACCGGGATGAGCGTCAAGGCGACCAGATACATGGGCAAAATATCAAACAGATGCGGCACGTACGTCAGTGTGAACAGCCCCAGGATGGCGGTTCCGGTATCCGGCCCAAGAAAACGATTAAGACTGAGCGATGTGACGAATTGCGCCCCGGTCCCAAACACATGGTCGGCTCCAACCATCAGCGCGACAGCTGCGAGGAAAAGTCCGATATGGCACCAGTAGACTTGCCAGCACCGGTAAACGACCCGGGCGAGACCCAGGCGGAATCCCGCGCGCTCGAAAACACTGGCGAAGGCGATGGCTGAGGCCATCCCGGAGCAGAAAACGAACACTTCCGTCGCGTCCGAAAAGCCAAAGCGCGCCGGTATCCAGTCGTTCCAAGGGTTCCGCGGCACATGCGCAATGAAGATGATGAACATGCCAATACCGCGGAAAAAATCCAGGCGAACATCGCGGTGCTTGGGCGGCGGCAATCGAGCCTCTGCTTTAGATCCGTCCGGCATAATCCTCGGCCTCGATTTCACAAACGATGACGGAGAATGCTTCACTTTCCAATGCCTGCAGCAAGGCAACTTTGAGATCGGCGGCCGACGCCACCCGGTAGCCGCTGCCGCCGCAAGCGCGCGCCACGTCCTCAAAGCGTGTCACGCCCAAGCGCACGCCGGCCAGCGGCAATGCGGCCTGCCGCTGCTTCAACTCGATCAGCGCCAGGCTCTGATCCTGGAAAACAACAACAACGATCGGCAGCCCCGCATCGCGAAGCGTGGCAAGATCGCCAAGCCCCATTTCGAGACCACCGTCACCGACAACGGCGACGACCGGCAAGCTCATGTTCGACATCTTGACGCCGGCGGCCAGCGGCACGGCAGCACCCATGGTGCAAAATCCGGCCGACTGTAGCAGCCTGAGCGGCGTATCGAGCTTGAGCTTTTGACTGAGCAGGATGCGGTGCGCACCACTATCGACCGTGACGACCGCATGCTCTGGTAGAACGTCTTGAAGGACGTCGATAGCCGCGTGTGGGCCCCATGACTGCCGCGTGGCGAACAATGCGTCGAGTTCAGCCTTCGCGGCGGCGGGACGGCCACAGTTCCATGTCGGCGCAATCGGCGCTGCAGCCGCAGCGAGCAAGCCGAGCACGACAGCGATGTCCCCCTCGATCCGCAGATTGGACGCATGCATCGCGTGATCGTAAGCACCCGGTGCGATGTCGATCACCACGGCGTGCGTATCGAACGGATCGAGCCAACCGGTCCGCATCTCAATGGGATCGTACCCGGCAAGGATGACGACATCAGCGGCCCGGCACAGCGGCAGCAGGACACCATCGGCCAGCGGCGACAGTCCAGCCGCTCCCAGAGCCAGCGCATGACTTTCGGCGAGCACCCCTTTGGCTTTGTAAGTAGTGACGACAGGCGCACCAAACCGCTCCGCACAGCGGCGCAGCGCATCGGCCGTTCCGCCGCGGGCCGCATCGAAACCGGCAACGATCAAAGGCCGTGCGGCATGCGAGAGCCGCTCGCCGATCTCGGCCATCCCGTCGACGGTTGGCGACGACGACAATCGCCGCACGGGCATCGGCATCCGAGCGCCATCGCCGGCGATCTGGGCGGCTGTGCCGGGCGCCAGTTCGACGAACACGGGCCCCATGGGATGTGTCAGCGCCAACTCGAGGGCCCGTGCCATCACGAATCCGGCGCCGGCAGCTTCGACCTCGAAGCATCCTTTCACCAGTGGTCGCAGCAGCGCGCGCTGGTCGATGATCTGATGTGTGTAGCGGCCGCGAACCGCATGGTCCACGACACCGGCCAGGACGACGAGAGGAAGGTGTTCCTGACTGGCGTCCGCAATTCCGTTCACCGCGTTCGCCAGCCCCGGACCAAGCGTGGTGACAAGCACACCCGGACGCCCCGTCGCGGTGGCATGGCCTGCCGCCATGATAGCGGCACCGGTTTCATGCCGTGTCAGCGTAAAGGTCACCCCGGCCATGTTGAGAGCATCGATGAGGGTCACCACCTCGCCGCCCGGCATGCCAAAGGACTGCCGGGCTCCGAAGTTCGCCAATGTGCCGGCTACGACGTCCGCTACGCGCATTTACAGCGCAAACTCCCCAGGAGATCGAGCCGGCGGTCGCACCAGCGATGCCAGACCGCAACGGCGATCGATCATTCTGATGAACCGGTCCGAACTGCGAAGAGTATGGCGGACACGCGACAGCGCGATCACGTCCTGCGCATCGCCTTTTCGGGAAGCCGCAACGAGCAGCGACCTCAGAAAAACGTCACGTTGGGCATGGCTGCCGCCAAGCGACTGAAGCTGGACGCCTAGATTGGCGAGGTCATACCGCATCGCCGGCGCATCGCCTGCGGCGGCAAGAACTTCGGCAAGGGGTAAGCCGACGCGAGCAGCGATATCCGCTTGATCTCCCGTCGTGGCGGCTCGCTCGCGCAATGCTCCCATGAGTTCTGATGCCCCGCGTTTGTCACCCTTCGCCAGCAATACCAAGAGATAATGAAGCGACCCGAAAATATACGTTGTATCTTCACGCCGTCGCGAGGCTATATCGTACAGTGCATCCCACCGAGGACCGACGTCGACACCCTCTTGCTCCAGCCGCCAGAGCAGCGAAGCCGCATTCGCCATGTCACGGAAGTCGTCAGTCGGCGTAGCGCGAACATCCTGGTCGTACAGGTCGAGAACCATTGCGACTTCGCCGCGCTCAAGGTGAAACAGCGCCAGATGCCAACCGATGTGGTAGGCAAAATTGTTGCATAGCGTCCAATCTTTGCGTGATGTTGTCAGCCATTCGATGCCTTCCGTTGTCCGGTTTGACATCTCCATGACGTGCGAGACGGCATGTAACCCCCAGGCGTCCGCCGCCTCATGACTGTAAGCCTCTCGGCCACGGCTTTCGGCCTCACGATAGTAGCCGTTTTCCTCTAAAGCGAAGGCATGGCAACCGACCACAAAGCCATAACCGCCGTTTTGCGGCGTCCAATGCGGTAGGACGCGGCGCGTCAGCGCCAGCATTTCGGCCGGCTGCCCGCACATGAAACGAAGAGAGTGCGCAATCTTGACCGCAAGAAAGTCCGTTGGACAAATCTCAAGATGCTTTTCCAGTGTGTCCGCCGCAGCGCTGAGATGCCCTGTGGCCGCCAGGTCAACAGCCCGCACGAGCGCCCGTTCGGAAGGGCTGCCGCCATCCCGCTCCTCCAACGCTCGCAGCGCCGCCGACCTATAATCGGCTGCCACGGCGTGTGTCTCGGTTCGCCCGAGAATCACATTTGCAAGCCCGAGCAACGCGTGAGCAGAAACTAGCCCCGGATCAAGACCGAGCGCAGATTGTAAAGCGCTTCCGACGGGCCGGTGAGCAGCGACAGCTGCTACGGCGGTTTCAAACCACTGTACTGCTGAACTTTCGGAGGTAGAATGGCAACCGCCATATCGATCTATCATCATTCACACTGGGTTATCCGAGAATGCGGCCGATGCCGGCTGCCAACAATTCCCCGATGCATTTATGGGAGTAATCATTCATGTGAAGCCCATCCGGATCCAGAAGGCTTGCCAATCCTCCAGCGCGCTGTTGTGAAAGATACTGCATCACGCGATAGCGTTGGAGCAATGTCACTCTTGTCTGCCGCGCCGCAGTCTCGATGGCTGAGACATAGACAGCAAAATTTGGCAATTTTGCTGCGCCGATGAAATCTTGTGGATCAATAAGTACGACTTCGATCGCACGCGACTTCAGTTCAGCAATTCCTGACGTGAGTTCGCGACGAAACCTGTCGACTGGCACCCCTCGCAATACATCGTTGACGCCAGTCTGCCAGATGACGACGGCCGGGCGGCGCGACAATACATCCGTGCGCAAGCGTCGCAGCATATCCGCCGTCGTGTCGCCGTTGATCCCCGCATTGAACACCTGGACGCGGCCGCTCGCCGTTCGCCCGCCCAGCGCATGATCAAACTGCGCCACGAAGGACTGTTGCGGGTTCGATGCCCCCGCGCCGGCCGTGCTCGACGAACCGAGAAAGACTATTCGAACTTCGGATTGTTCGATGGGCACTTTCCGCAGTGTGTGATCCCAAGCCCCTCCCCACGCGACCAAGTCGGGCACGCGGCATTCGAGCGAGGTCACCGCCGGCGGCCGGGAATTCTCCGCCGACACCGGAGCCGTTGGACAAGTTGCCCATGAAATCAATGCCAACCCTAGCGTAAACGTGAGTCGCCCATTGGTCATCTGATCGGTACAACAGCTCCCTGCGACCATTCGTCAAACTAGTTCAGTTACGTTAGCCCAAAGGTCCCAGTTTCAAGCGAACCCGCTTTATTTCCGCAGCTGAGCCGACACCAAATCCGACCTCGCGGCAGGTCTTAGTCCGCCTGACGAATAGCGCTCCGTTGCGGCCGCGCGAGACCGCATTTTTCCATCGGACGGGCAGTGGTTGTCCAACCGTTCTTCTTAACCGTGACGATGTAGCGCCGGCAATCTAGCGACGACCCTTTTACGAAATGCACTTCAAAGCTCGCGAGCGTGGCGCTTGGCATCAGAGGCCACGTGAATTTTTCGTCGTCTATGGTCTGAGCGAGCGCCTTGCGAATGGCAGTCCCGGCGTTGCGATAGTCAACGTCGGACATGCTCGACAGCAAGACCCGCGACAAATCCGGATGCAAGCCGATAGCCAGAGCGCGCTTTTGATAAAGATTGCCCGGCTCGATCACCGGCTCGGCCAGCGGCTCCGGCGCAGATTGGGAAGCATCGGTTTCGCCAGCCCCCGAGGCCACGCCGGCGTTGGCTTGATTCCCTTCTGACGGCGTTGCCGGCATGGGTGTCGTGATCACCGGCGCAACCGATTCCGCCTGCGGCACCGCCTGCACTACGGCGGTCGTCAGCGGTTCGATCGACGCGGGCAAAGGTGGCGCCGACGCCGTCGATGTCTCCTGTGCTGGCGTGGGCGTCGCCCGCCGCTCGATCTCCGCGGTCACAGCCGCGATACCCTCGCCCACCAGCGGCCACCACATCTGTTGCGTGGACCACACTCCCCACCCACCTGCGGCGAACATCAAAAGCAGACCGATCCTGCTCCGCAAGCTGCGTGCGCGACTGCGAGGCAGCACCCCGATCCGCTCACCCGGATGCAGGCAGGACAGGTCACTGGGGTCGTATGCGCGCTCTGAGTCTGCAAAATCCTGGTCGAAGTCGTCGAATTCCCGGGCCGCCAGGGCCGCCGGTGCCAGTCCATGTCCCATGGCTCACTTCTCCAAACGCGAGAACGCGTGAGCCCTCCTACCGCCATCGCCGCCATCGACTTCCGGCGAAAAGATGGCAGCCCCTGTGATTTGCCCGGTCTGAGGGTCCACCCGGCCAGGTTCCACCCCGTATGAACATTTCAGCACCCGTCAGCCGGTACCTTTAGGACTTGCCCCGTTCACCGGCGTAGGATTGAATCCAGCGGCGGGGAATTTATGCGGGGGAAAAAATGCAGTTCCAGCTGTTCGGCGGCGGCGACGATGACAGCCCCGAAGCTCGACGCGGCCGGCAGATCATCGCTCGGCTTCGCGCCGGCGAACTCCCCCAGATGGTCGACTGGTTCGATCCCGAACTTTTGGCCAAAGTCGGCGTGCGTTCCATCTTGTCATCCACCATCGGCTCCTACACCGATCAGCGCCTGATCCAGGCAGCTACCGACCCGGCCAGCGAAGACGAACTCAAGTCTCGCTACGATTACAGCGAGACCGGCAAGCCGGGCGACGCCTTACACGCCGATGCGTCCGGCGCCGTGTGGGTCGATTACATCGCCGACCTCGGCGACGGTTTCGAACCGACATTTGCGATGGCCTACCTGCTCGCCCAAGACAAATTGCGCGTGGAAGGCACACTGGATGAATTGCCGGCCGCCGAACTTCTCATCATGGGCGGCGATCAGGTGTATCCCGACGCCACCAAGCAGGAGTATCAGACCCGGCTGCGCGATCCCTACGACTGGGCCTTCAGCACTGAAACGCCCAAGCGCAAGCTCTTTGCCATTCCCGGCAATCACGACTGGTACGACGGCCTGGCCTCCTTCAGCGCGCTGTTCTGTTCGGCCCGCGATCGTATTTCGGGCGGCCTTGGCGCGCAGCTTGGCGGGTGGCGCTGTCATCAGCACCGCAGCTATTTCGCTCTCAAGCTGCCGCACAACTGGTGGATATGGGGTCCCGACATCCAGCTCGCCGACAATCTCGACGACAGCCAGCGCGACTACTTTGACATCATGGCCGACGAGACGAAACCCGGCGACAAGATCATCCTCTGTCTCGCCGAGCCGAGCTGGCTGCACCACAACTACGACAACATGCATGAAATAAGCATGCTCGCGCGCAAAAATGGCGCCAAGATTTTGGCCGTACTCGCCGGCGACTGGCACCACTACAGCCGCTACACGTCCGATAAGCTCGGCGTCGAATTCATAACCTGCGGCGGCGGAGGCGCGTTCGCCCACGCAACGCATGGGCTGAAGCGGCGCATCTCGCTCAATTGGGCCACGCCAACCGGCGCGGACCACCGAATTGCCGATCCTGCCGATCCGGAGGAATTCAATCGCCTCGAGCGCGCCGTCATCGGCCCGGATGGACCCGATTTCACGCTGCATCCCGACGACAGTGCGCTGATCAACGACCCGCCAAAACCTCAACCCGTACCAGGACCCGCCTCGCTCTCCGCCACCGGCTTTGCGGGCGATGCACTGCACCGCGCTGCCATACAATTCGCCGCCTCCGAACCAGGCGATCCAAAGCCCATCAGCGATGTCGATGCGGGACCCGGCCGCCGCGTGAAGCCGGTGCGCAAGGAAGATATTTCCGCCGCGAGTTTCAAGTTGAAGGCGGCCGCGATTTACCCCCCGCGCTGGAAAAGCCGGCTGCTCTGTCTCAAAAATCTGGGGCTGCCGTTCCGCAATAAGAAATTCGCCATCCTGGTCGGTATCATCTACTTCATTTTCGCGTGGGTCTGGTCTTCGTCCGATCCGCGCCACTCACCCGTGATGACGAAGCTGGCCGAGGATATCGCTGTCCAGGCGCAACATGCGCGATCGGAATACGATCTGGTCCGTATGGCGATCTCCGACATTCAGCAAAAGCTGAAGCAGCAGCAGTTGGCCCTGCCACCGGGCGAGCCGCCGACCACGGAAATGATCGTGCTCGAAGGCCAGCTAGCGGCCGCACGACTGAAGGAAGCGCCGACGCAGGCGGAATGGGCCGAACTTGATAAGCGCAGCAAGGCGGTCGACGGCGGACGCAAAGTTCAACTCAACGACCAGATCCGCGAACTCGAGACCATGACCAATCTGACAATCGACGAGCGGCTCAGATATCTCGTGGTATTTTTCCAACAATACAGCCCGCTCGAAGAAGTCCTCAATCCGACCGCCCTTCTTGCTGCCGGTCAGCAGGGTCCGCTCTTTGCATTTCTGCTGATCGGGCTGTGGGCACTCCTCGTCAACTACGTCGAAACGGGGCCTGGATTTTCCGGTCGTGTTACCAAGTTCTCAATTGGCACTCTGCACTTTTCAGCGCACCTGATCGCGCTTCTCGTCATCAGCTGGATCGCGAGCGGCGTCGGTGTACCACTTGCCACCGTCCTGAAATATCACGTCGCCGATCCTTGGCCGGACGTGATTCGCGTCACTTGGAATTTCTTCGTCACGCTCCTCCTTGGCGGCCTGCTCGGTGGCTTCGTGATGGGCCTGTACTGGACGCTCACCTCAACGCTCATGAACATGCACACGGGTGATGCGTTCGGTGCACTCGGAATCAAAGACTACAAACATTTCCTACGCATCCGGCTCGAACCCGACCGGGCCGTCATCTATCCCGTCGCTCTTGACAACGTTCCCGGTCCATCGGGTTGGCGATGGAAACTGAGACCCAACGAGGCCCGGCCCACGCACAACCCGCAAATTCTTCCGGTGAAACCGTTGACCCCACGGCTTCTCGAAGAGCCGATCGTGATCGAGGCCCGCAAGGTCATCGCCTGATCCCACCGCACGGCGTCAATAATGATAGCCGCGCTCGCCGTGGTCGGTGAGATCGAGCCCTGTTCGTTCCTTCTCGCGCGCCGGTCTCAGGCCGATGGTGAGATCGATGAGCCGGAAGAATACAACCGACAGAACGCCCGACCAAAGGATTGTGATGCCGACTGTTTTCACCTGTGCGGCCATCTGGGTCGCAAGATCATAGACGATTGTAATTTGTCCCGGCTTCGACACGTAATCCGCCACCCCCGTGCCGCCGAGCGCCGGCGCCACCAGAAGTCCAGTCGCCAGCGCGCCGAGGATGCCGCCGACGCAATGCACACCGAACACGTCGAGGCTGTCGTCGTACCCAAATACACGCTTCAACCAGGTGCAGGCGCTGAACCCCGTCAAACCCGCAACCAACCCAAGCGCGATACTTCCCATCGGTCCGGCAAATCCCGCCGCCGGCGTCACCGCGACCAGACCGATGACCATGCCCGTGATGAAGCCCAGTGACGTGGGCTTACCCTTTGCCACCCACTCGACTGCCGTCCACGCGAGCGCGGCTGCAGCGGTCGCCCCGAACGTGTTGCCCATCGCGAGAGCCGCGACACCGTTGGCCTCCAGCGCCGAGCCGCAATTGAACCCGAACCACCCGACCCAGAGAAGCGCCGCACCAACCATGCTCAGTGTCAGAGAGTGCGGCGGCATCGGTTCACGTCCGTAGCCGGAGCGTGGACCGACAAGAATGGCGCCGGCAAGTCCCGCGATGCCTGCGTTGACGTGCACGACTGTCCCGCCAGCGAAGTCGAGCACGCCCCATTGGAAGGCAAGTCCCGAGGTTGCGATGAGACGGTCGAGTTCGGCTTGCGCCGCGGCCCGTGCCTCCGGCCCTGCCAGTTCGATCTTGCGCGCGGCATCACTGATCGCATCCGGGCCCGGCCAATACCAGACCATGTGCGCGATCGGGCAGTAGACGAACGTCACCCATAAAACCATGAACACAAGGACAGCCGAAAACTTCATGCGTTCGGCGAACGCCCCGCAAATGAGCGCCGGAGTGATCGCCGCAAACATCATCTGAAACCAGATGTAGACATACTCGGGAATGTAGACGCCCGGCGAGAACGTCGCCGCCGTCGAGTCTGGCGTCACGCCGATGAGGAACGCCTTTGATAGATCGCCGACGAACGGTGCCGTGCCCGTCCCCGCCGTGAAGGCAAGGCTGTAACCATAAACCATCCAGATCAGACACACCACGGCGACCGTCGTATAGACCTGCATCATGCTTGCCAGAACGTTCTTGGTGCGCACCAGCCCGGAGTAAAACAGCGCCAGGCCCGGGATGGTCATCAAAAGCACCAGAACGGTCGCCAGCATCATGAAAGCCGTGTCGCCTTTGTCCGGTGCCGCTGAAGCCGGATCGGCCAAGCCGAACGAACTGCCGACCACCGCAAGGATCATTGCAATGCGCCCATGCCGCACGCCCGTCATCTTGTGAATCTCCATGCCTGCTAGGGTCCTCGCGGAATAAAGCAGTTTGCCACTCGTTACGCTCACAAGCGAGCTAATGCGGTCGCAGTTGGTTGAACGTTGATCTGCTTCAATTTCAATCAGCCTGCCCAATCGCAGCGCGCTTTGCACCGTTGTCGGGTTTGGCTGTTCGAGTTACGACTGGCGACGTGCGGATAACGGCGGGAAATGCCCGTTATTCGCAAAACGGTGCGGGATATCTGCGTCTCCGACAAAACATTCGCCGCGGGGGCGGATGTGAACCCGGGATAATGCGATCATGGCACCAAACAACGAAACCAAGATGGCCGAGCTGAAGCGCTTGTTGCGCCGGCTCGATGGCTTGGATGGGCGCCGTTCATCTGGCGCACACGCCGGCGGCGATAGCGAACAACGCGACTATGTCGGCACACTGCGAGGCGCGCCCGAACTGGAAGACGGCGCGGCCCAGATTGTCGAGGCTCCGCCACGCAACGTATCACCCAAGTCCGCCGCTCTCCTGGCCGGCGTTATTGCCGCCATGATCTCGACGGCCACCGTTTATGTTCTCATGTCTGCCGAGGGCAGAGTTGTAACACCGTCGGCAGGCCGCCCCATCCAGACGATCCCAACCGGCGCCGCTTCGCCCTCAAACGATCGCGGCGACGCATCCATGGAACTGATCCGCAGCGCGTCGGCCCTATTGGAAAAAGGCAACGTCGATGGTGCGCGCGAACTTTTGCGGCGCGCCGCCGAACTTGGCTCCGGACCTGCCGCACTCGAACTCGCCCGCAGTTACGACCCCGGCCGTCCGCCGCCTCCAGCCGCGCCTGCTGCCTTGGAAACGAACCCGGCACTCGCCCGCATTTGGTATGAACGCGCCCGCGACCTGGGCGTCGCCGACGCAGCTCCGCAAGCCCCGTCTGTCAGCGGCGGCCGCTGAGCAGAGAAAGTGAATGTACGCGTGAACGCCGATCCGAAGCAGCGGACAAACCGAGCCCCGCGCCAAGCCCTTGGCGCGCGTCTCGAAAGCACGCGCCAGCAGCTTGGCTCCTGCGGCGCTGTGATGGCCGGGCTTGTCGAACCGCAGTCAAAGCCACTCGTGATCGATGCACTTGGCAAAATCGCGCGCATCAGCTTCCGCGTCGCTGTCGTCGGTCAGATCAAGTCTGGCAAGAGCACATTCATCAATGCCTTCGTGCGCCACCCCCGACTGCTGCCGACAGCCGTCACGCCTTGGACGACAGCCGTCACCAACTTGCATTTCGCTCAAACCCCGCCCAGCGAAGGCCCGGTGCGCTTCTCTTTCATGAACACCAACGAATGGGGAGAGATCGCCAATGGCGCCGGCCGGTTCCGCGAGTTGACGGAACGGCTGATCCCCGGCTTCGAGCCAAAAATTCTCCAGTCAGAAACGTATGCGCTCGCCGAACGCGCTCGCCAGAAACTCGGGCCCGAATTCGAGCAGCTAATCGGTCGCGCGCATGTGTTCAATGGTCTTTATCCCGGCCTTCTCGAACAATACATCTGCTCCGGCGAATTCGGCGAGAATGCCGCCACCGGCCGCTATTCCGACATCACCCGCACCGCCGATCTTTACCTGCCCGGCGGCCCGTTCGATTTCCCCACAACCGTTATCGACACACCCGGCATCAACGACCCGTCTCTTGTTCGCGACGAAATCACCCGCCGCTCCCTCGGCGCGGCCGACGCCTACATCATCGTATTGACCGCGCGGCAACCTCTCTCCGCCCAGGACGTCGCGTTGCTCCGTTTTATGCGCGGTCTCAACAAAGATCGCGTCATCGTTTTATTGAACCGCATCGACGAATTGTCCGACGTCGCCAACGAACTGCCGCAGGTGCTGCGCTTTGTGCGCGACCGGCTCAACCAGGAATTTCCAGGCACCGACATTCCCGTCGTCCACGGCAGCGCGTGGTGGGCAATGCAAGCGCTGGCCTTCGAACCGATGGCCGTCGCCAAGACACTGAAACGCCCGTCGGCAGCCCATCTCTTTCGCAGCGGTCTTTTGCAACCTGGCGACGTCGACCCAAAATCTCTGACCCACCCCGAGACGCGCGCGCGCGTCAGCCACGCGCTCCACGCCATGTCGGGAATGCCGGCCCTCTATGAAGCGTTTGAATTTATCACCGGCATTTCCAGCCCTGCCTTTTCATTGAGCCTCGTCGCACGAGGATTTGCCGACATGTCGCGCGCCTGCGAACGCGCGGCGGAAGCCGAGTTGAGGCTACTCCTGGCTGACAGAGCCCGCCGTCAGACGGCCGCCACGGCCCCCGGTGCCGCGCATGACGGCAACGCCATCCACGCCCACGAGCGCGAACTCTTGATCACGGTCTCGACCAACATCGATGCTTCCGCCAAAGCCATTGGCGAACTTTTTGCCCGTGTCATCGCCGAAGAACAGATGCGCCTGCGCGCCGTCCTCCTGCGGCTCGTCGAATCCCATGCCGCGCGTGAGCGCAAAGTGGTCACCGATAGCCTGGCGCGGGGAGCCTCGACGACCACCTGGACGCATGAAGGATTCGATCTCCGCCGCGCGCTCGCCGACAGTTTTCGCACCGGCTTTCAAGAATCCTCCGAGCGCCTGCTAGCGTTTCACGCTCGCCTCATACCTGAACTCTTCAAGCTGTTGCAGACTGTCGTTCCCGCGCCCGAACTGCCGATCCCGAAGAACCAGAACACGTCCATTCCCATCCCGGCCAGCATCCCGATCAGCCGAATGCTGATCCTCGATCTCGACCGCTCGCGCTGGCAGGCGTTCTGGAATCGCTCGGCCAGCGCCGATCAGGCCGGCGCCAAGATCGAAGCACTGATCAAGGCGGAATTTTCGCAAGTGGCCGACGAACTGGCCGAATCCGCCGGCCGTACCTTCCACGACTTCGCCACCACCACGGTCGGCTGGGCGCTCGGCGCCTGCCGCAATATCCAGCAGGCCCTGCAGCGCCGGCTTGATCGCCTGCTGCAGGAGGACGGCCTCAACGCCGGTTTTGATGAACGCATCGCCACCCAAGCTCAGCGCCTCAAGGATACCGAGGCTCTGACCCAGCACCTCGAATATCTCGCTCGCGACATCGAGCAGATCTTCAAGCCGGGAGTTCAACAACAATGAGCCTCGAATGGAAGCGCTACTGCGAGATGCTCCGCGCCGCGCGCGAACGTCTGCAAAATTTGCAGGTCGATGATCCCGCAATTCCCGTCTGCATCGCCGGTCTCGCCCGCATCGAATCCATGCTGCGCCGGCCGCTGCGGATCACCATGCTCGGCGAATACAATTCCGGCAAAACGTCTGTAACGGACCTATTGATCGGCAAGGGCGTGCTGCCGATTAGCGTCGTTGCCAACACCGGTGTGCCCGTGCTTGTCAGCCATGGCAGCGAGCCCGCGCTATTCGGCGTCGACCAAAGCGGCATTTCAATTCGCATCGACGGTCATGACGACGACCCCTTGACGGACCTCGACTATCGCGCAGTCGAAATTCGTATGCCTCTGCCGTGGCTCGAGACCCATCAGGTGCTCGACACACCAGCAACGTCGACCCCCGCAGCCTTTGCCGCCGAGGCCGACATCTGCGTGTGGTGCACTGTGGCGACGCGTGCGTGGACGGAGAGCGAACGCAATCTCTGGATGGCATTCCCGGCCCGCTGCCACCGAACAGCGATACTGGTCGCGACCCATAAGGACAGTTTCTACTCCGACGACGATTGCGCCCAGGTCCTGCGCCGACTCACTGCGATAACGCGCGGCCTGTTTCGCGAGGTCATTTTATTGTCGGCTGCCGATCCAGAGGCCGAGGCCGCCGGAACGATCGAAGCGGACGGCGGCACATTTGCCGAAGATGCGGCGGCTCTGCGCGCCGCGATTGAGACGTCGGCAAACTCCATTCGCAATCGCCGGCTTGCAAAGGCGAGGAACATCGTCCGTCGCTTTGCGCGTCTCACGGCGCATGAGTTCGGCCAAGGCGCCGTCCGTTCGGAAGCCCAATCGATCTTGGCCAAATGGCAAGACTTGAGTGAGCGCATTTTCAGCGAGTATGCCCTGGGACGACTGCCATTTGAACGCACCATTGAAGCTTTGCTGCATGCGTTTGCACAGGCCGCTGAAGTGCTTCGTCCTGGTGTCGTCCGCAGCGCAGGCGCGCCAGAACCGACCCCGGCCGCGTTGTCGTCCAGCGAAGCCTACCCCGCCACACAGCGCCACGCTGCCATGATCCAAGCCGACCTGACCGCCGTCCTACGCATTCTTGCCAGTGGATCACGCTACGAATCCCCTGCTGCCCGCGAACAGCGTGAAGCCGCGCGCGCAACGATCATGGCGCTCGCAGATCTGGACGGCACATTCGCCAGGATTGGCCATTGGCTCGCGGCCAGCCGATCGAGCGATGCCGGTCCCGCGGCTCAGTTGAACGCGTAATGCCGTGTGGATCTAGAATCGCGGCCTGAATTTTCGCACCGTGCGCCCGACACCGCCAACGATCTTGCGCGGGGCTTTTGCGACCGTTCTGACCACCGTGCCTCCCGTCCTGAGCGCGGTCCGCGACAGTCGACGAACCGGATCGATAGTCAACGTGCGCCCGACGAACGGAAAAACCGTCCCGACCGCGAGGCCCTTCATCAGCGATCCCGTCCAAAGCAGCGGTTCGGTGATAACGCGGTCAACGCCGACTTTGACGATGTGGCCGACTTTATTGTGTCGCCGGCATGATCCCGGCTCAGCGCACATATCGACTTCGCCCTCGTGCAACAGCACGACCGTCTCACCCTTGTCGTCGACATACACGTCAAACACAGTGCCGCGCACCGCAAGCGAAACGGTGGGGGTTTTAATTTCATAGGCCGACTTGGGGCTCGCGCCGGTAATGAAGCGGAATGCGCCCTTCGTCATGTTGATCGAGATGGAACCCGGCGCTGCCCCGGCGTCATAGACGAATTTATCGAGAACGATCCGCGCCAGCGGACCGACCGCAAGCTTGGTGTTGTCCTTCAGTTCGATTTCCGCCGTAGCGGCTTTGTCCGTGATCACGATTTCGTTCTGATGAACCGTCTCGCCCTTCACCAGCGGACGCGGCGTCTGATCAAATTCGACCGTCACCTTGTTCTTGACGGCGACAGTGGTGCCGATCTCCGGGCTTTCGGCAGCCAAGGCTCCACCGGACGCGGCAACACCAGCCGCAAAGACCAGTCCGCGGCCCCAGAATTTGATTGTCACGTATCTCACGTCAAAGCCCGCACTTCTGCCGTCACGCGGCGCAACCTGTCCGTCAGCAGCCGCCCCAGCGCGAACAAAAGTCGGCGGTAGATAGCGGGTTCCGTCGCCTCGAGCCGTTCGAGGTTGCCGAAATCGAGCACGTAGCACACCGACGCGGTCTCCGCGACGACGTTTGCAACCCGGCGGCCGCCGTCGAAAAGCGCAAACTCACCGAACGCCACTCCGGGCCTAAAAGCGGCAAGACGCGCCTGTCGCTTGCCGTCGTCGAGAACGGTATTGACCGACGCCGTTCCAGAGGCAAGCAGATACAGCCTGTCGGCCGGGTCGCCCTCTCGAATGATCCGCGCCCCCGCCTCATAGCTCGACGTTGCGATATACGGTGCAAGCTTGGCAATGTCCTCAGGCGAAAACGTGCGCAGAATATCCATCTCCGCCAACGCCAGAGAGACACCCTTACCCATCGCCTCGGGGTCCGTTTCAAGGACAATTCGGTTCTCGCAAAACTCCAGCGCCGAATCGACGTCCGCGAAGCAAAGGTCTTCTCCAACCCCCTTGTTGAGCGCGAGCCAGTCGGTTTGCATCTGCGCCGGCAAATCGGCCAACACGAGGATCTTGCCCTCTTCCTGCAAGGTCAAATTGAGATCCCGCAGCAGCATCAACGCGCTCTGATCGGCCCGGCTGATACGCCGACCGTCGAGCAAGATGTACGCCGACTGGGGAGCGTCGTCGACGATGCGGCGCACGAGTTGTTCGGCTGTCGCAAAATAAAGCCCGCCCTGCAATTCATAGGCGACGATGCGATGCCCACAGGCATCAAGGACCTTACGCTCGCGCACGCCCCGCTGCCGCTTCGAAGTCACACCATCGCCGCGATAGCTGCGCCGCACGATGTTGTCGGCCACGAAGTGCATGTCATAGACGTGGAGGTGGAACCGCTGCGACAACTCCTTGCACACTTCGATCCCGCGATGACTGTTGCCGTGATCGTCGAGCAGCGGCGAGAATGTGCCAACCCCGAATTGGCCCGGCAAAACCGCAAAAATGCCGCCGCCAACACCGCTCTTTGCCGGCAATCCGACCCGGTAAACCCACTCCCCCGAATAATCATACATGCCGCAACTGGCCATCACGCTCAGCACCGTTTTCACATGCTCAGCCGCAATGGCTTGCTGACCCGTCAGTGGATTGACGCCGTTGTTGGCAAGCGTCGCCGCCATCATGGCAAGGTCGCGCGCGCTGACGAGAATCGCACACTGCCGAAAGTAAAGTTCGAGATGCTCGGCCACCGGCTCTTCGATCATGCCGGAATTGAGCTGCAGATAAGCAATGGCGCGGTTGCGATGGCCTGTCGCCTGCTCGCTCGCAAAAACGCTCTCGTCGACCGCAAGCTGTCGTCCGGCATAACGGCTGAACATATCTAGAATGCGCTTAAAGCGCTCTTCGACGCCGTTGCCCCTAATGAGCGCCGTGGTCGCGATCGCACCCGCGTTGACCATCGGATTGAACGGGCGGTTGTTGACCTCGTCCATCACAATCGAATTAAAGGCTTCACCGGTGGGCTCGACGCCCACGCGCCGCAGGACGGCTTCCGGCCCGTGATCTTCCAGCGCCAGTCCGTACACCAGCGGCTTGGAGATCGACTGTATTGTGAACAGCACCTCGCTGTGGCCAGCAGCGTAGCTCTTGCCGTCCGCCGCCGCTAGCACGATGCCGAAGTGTTCCGGATCGGCATTTGCCAGCTCTGGAATGTAATTGGCAAGATGACCGTGATCGCTCCCGCGATACTTGTCGTGCAAACCCTTTAGCCAGACATCGATCGGCGACGTGATCACACGCGCCGACACCGGTTTCGGCTCATCGAGATTTGGCGCATGTCCGACGCCGTTGATGACCGGCCGGACGATATAGGGCGCCCCGAAACTTGGGGCCGAGGAAAGTTCACCGTTTGCCGACTGAGCCGTTGCCGGCGATGTTGAGCCGTTTCGCTTGTCCTTGCCGTCGGTACTGCGCCAGAACATCCATCCCCACCTTCACGATAGCGCAGCTAATGCTTGCGACGGAGAAAAGTAGAGTTCTGATTGAAAAGTGTCCAATTCGAAGTGTGACGTATTTTTGAGCAAATGTTGACCAATTCAGCACTTTCGCTGAGCGGCGCCGGGTCAATTCATCGACCGGTCATGTCAAGCTTGCGCCGGCCGGCACTATTACAATCCAATTCAAGCCGGAGCTGCTTCCATGGACGACCAACTTCTGCCGCCGCTTCCCCCGCAGGATGCAATAAATGACCTTGCCCAGCGCGCTCTGGTGCGGTTCGGCTTGCCGGCCGCGGCGACGGTCACGTTGGTCAATATCTCTGAAAATGTAACCTTTAGAGTTGAAGATCCGGATAGCTCCAGGCGATGGGCACTGCGCGTGCATCGCGAGGGCTATCACTCGCGCCGCGCCATTGCATCGGAGCTGGCCTGGGTCCGCGCCCTCCGCGACAGCGGCACGATCACGACCCCAGCTCCCGTGCCCGGACGCGACGGCGACCCCGTGCAAACGCTCGCGCTCGAGGGGGCCAATCCGCGCAATGTCGTTCTGTTTGGATGGGAAGCCGGTGCCGAACCCGCCTCCAACGACGTCGCGGGCTTTGAAAAACTCGGAGAAACCGCCGCCCGCATGCACGCGCATGTCAGGTCCTGGGTTCGCCCGCCCTGGTTCGAACGCCACACGTGGGATTTCGAGACAAGCCTCGGCGGCACCCCGCACTGGGGACGCTGGCGCGACGGCATGGGCCTCACGCCCGAAATCGAAAAGATCATCGCCGAGACCGTCGCCGTCATCGCAAACCGGCTGTCCCGGATCGGCAAAGGTCCTCAAGTCTTCGGGCTGGTCCACGGCGACATGCGCCTTGCCAATCTCTTGATGGACGCCGGCACGGTCAAGGTCATCGACTTCGACGATTGCGGCTTCTCCTGGTACCTCTACGACTGCGCCACGACCGTTTCATTCTTCGAACATGCCCCTGAAGTTCCTGAACTCCTGCAAGCCTGGGTTCGGGGATACCGGCGCATCGGGGCCTTGAGTGCGCACGAAGAAGCCGAAATCGAAACGTTCGTTATGTTGCGCCGCATCCTTCTGGTCGCCTGGATCGGCTCCCACTCCGAAACCGATCTGGCCCGCTCGATGGGCATCGCCTACACGCAAGGCACTGTCCCTTTGTGCCAAACGTATTTATCCCGCTTCGCAACAGCCCCGCCTCGCGACGCAAACACGGGCAGATCCTGGAGGAAGCGGATTTTCGGCTGAGGGGTGCCTTCTCGGCGGGCATTGACGGTAAACTCTGCACATCGCTTGAGCTTGACCGGCATCGACCCTCTGCTAGCCTTGTGCGCATGGATCGACAGCTCAGCGCAGCACCAAACCGCAGCGGATTACGAACGACCGGTGCCGCGATCCGACCAGCCGCGCCCGGCGTCATCGCCTCGTCGGCCACCGGCATTGTGTCCTGGATCGAACGACTGCATGGCGACATCGACCGCATTTTTGGCCACGCCGGCATTGCACCCGAGATGGCCGGATCTCCGACACTCGTCCTCGATCTGAAATCGTTTTGCCGGCTCTTCGAAGAAAGCGCCCGCGCCACCCGCAACGACAATTTCGGCCTCTGGTTTGGCATCAAGTTCGAACCGCGCGACCTGGGGCTATGGGGATATGCGGCACTCTCCGCCCCGACGCTCGGGTCCGCTCTGTCAACCCTCGTCGAACTCTTTCCGCTGCATCAGCAGTCCTCGTCCATGCGACTGATGCGGGATGCCTCCGGTCTCATGCGGCTCGAATATCGCATTGAAACGCCTGCAATCCTCGAACGCCGCCAGGATGCCGAATTGACCCTCGGCCAGCTCGCCAGTTTCATGCGCGCCGCCCTCGGCGTGCGGTGGTCACCCGAAGAAATCCAGTTCGAACACCCCCGCCCGGAAGGATGGCGCGAACACGAAGAGGCCTTCGGTGCGCCGGTGTCTTTCTCGCGTGCGTCGAACGCGCTGCTCTTCAATGCCAACGTTCTCACCATACCAATGCCGACCCATGATGCGCGCCTCATGGTGGCTATGCGCCATTGCCTCCAGCAGATCGCGGGCCGCAACGATTTACGTGCCAGCGTTACCGATCAGGTCCGCGCGGCCGTTCGTGCCCGGCTGGCCGAAGGGGTTCCGGCCCTCGACGCAATCGCCGCCGAGTTGCGGCTGGCGCCGGGACACATTCTGCGCGAACTGACCTTTGACGGCCTGACGTACATGGGGCTCGTCGAATGCGCGCGCCGCGATCTGGCCCTGACGTATTTGCGCCAGCGCCAGCTTTCCTTATCAGAAATCGCATTCCTGCTCGGCTATTCTGAGCTCTCCGCTTTCAGCCGCGCGGTTCGCCGCTGGACCGGTTCGTCACCGCGCGCCGTCCGCGCCGAACTCTTCCGCGGCGCGGCGGAATAAACCTTACGCATTGAGTGCGTCGAGGCTCTCTGGAAGAATTTGTCCACCGTCGACGATGATCGTCTGTCCGGTGATATAGCCGGCCTCTTTCGAAGCCAAGAAAAGCGCCGCGTGGCCGATATCTTCCACGGTGCCGAGCTTCCGCAGCGGGATGGACGCAGCCATCGACTTCTCATAATCGGGCCCAAGCGCGATCAGCCCCTCGGTCAAGATATTGCCCGGCAGCACCGCGTTGACGGTGATTCCATACTTGGCCACTTCCAGGCAGGCTGTTCGCATGAAGCCGAGCTGCGCAGCTTTGCTCGCGCCGTAGTGCGTCCAGCCCGGAAACCCCGTGACGGGGCCGGTGATCGACGATGTGATGACGATCCGCGGCTGATTGGATTTCTTGAGATACGGCAAGCAGGCCTTCACCGAAAGGAAGGTCCCCTTGAGATTGGTCGACATCACGTGATCCCAATCTTCCGCCGAGAGATCTTCGATCTTGGCCTGCGGAAATATGCCGGCATTGGCGCACAGCACATCGAGGCCACCGAATGCGGCCACCGCTGCCTCGGCCATCATCTGATTGCTTCCCGGATCGGCAATGTCGGCGGCAAATCCCTTTGCCGTCCCTCCGGCTCGCTTGAATTCGTCCGCCGTTGCTTCCGCCTCCGCGAGTGTCCGCGAAACGACGAGAACCTTTGCGCCTGCTTGCGCGAAGACGCGCGCAATCCCCTTGCCGATACCTTTGCTGCCGCCCGTAACGATAACGGAACGGCCAGCGAGCGATGAAGACATGATCTGAACTCCAAGGGCTTGTCACGCGAACGGGCGCTGGCATCGCAGCGCCCGCGCGTTCCTCACATTTCTTGAATGCTACTTATTCGCCTTCGAACACGACCCGGCCGATCCGCTCATAAACCTTGGGCGCGACGAAGCGGAGCACAACACCCCACACGAACCCGACCACGAGGATCACCAGCGCGATCATTGGTATATTGCTGCCGAACGGGCCCGCGCCTCCGAACGTCGCAAGGTTCACGACCAGAAGGTAGACAAGGTACACCTGAGCCACGAACGCGACGAATGGCGCAATCACGGTGGAGAAAACGCCCGCCTCGTCGGAGTGATGCGCGCGGAAGTAGGCGATGATCGCCAGCGAAACGACGGCCTGCAGGATCAGAAGCAGCATTGTGCCGAGGATGGCGAGCAATGTATAGACGGCAAGATAAGCCTGGGCATTGGGGTCATCGGTCCCCAGGGAGAACGCGAACAAGCCAACCCACAGCGCGGCCAGCAACGACTGTGCAATCGAAGCGATGTGCGGGCTCTTGAATCTGTCGTGCGTACTGGCAAGGCCCGACGGTAGCACACCCTCGCGCGCCAGCGAGTAAAGATAGCGGGCCGCCGTATTGTGGAAGGCCATGCCACATGCAAAGGCGCTCGTGATGATCAAAACCGCCATCGACTCTTTCGCCCAGGGCCCCACGTAACTGCCGATGGGGTCGAGGAAGAAATTGCCGCTGTCCTTGGTTGCCTTCACCAGCATGTCGCCTTCGGTCGCAAACGCGGCCACGGCACACCAACTGGTCAAAATGTAAAACAAACCGAGACCGACGACCGAAAAGTAGAGCGACAGCGGGATAACGCGCTTGGGGTCCTTCGACTCCTCCGCGTAATTCGGCGCCATCTCGAAGCCCACCCACGACCAGAATGCCATGAAGATTCCGACGGCGGCAGCTCCCGCCGCGATGTCGACATCCCCCACCTTTTGCGCCGCAACCGGCGTCAGGACATTGAGAAGGTTGAGCGAGTCGAGATTGAAGCTCGTACCCGACGGGGCAGTGATCACCCCGTAGTTGAACAACGCCAAAATGATGACTTCCAACACCAGTGCGACGCCGAGAATGCCGGCCGACAGGCGAACGTCTAGATAACTGAAAAGCCCGCAGATGCCGATCGACAGGAGCGCCAACCAGATCCAGGAAATGTTCACATCGAAGTGCGAGACCAGCCATGCATTTGCGAAGAACGCGAAAATGCCGGAGAGCGAGGCTTCAAATACACTGTATGAAGCAAACGAGGCTAACCCCGCCGCCATACCGACTTCGCGCCCGAGGCCTTGGCTTATGAATGAATAGAAGCCGCCCACCGCCGAGACTTTCCGCGCCATGGCGGCGTAGCCGATGGAAAAGATCGTCAGCACGATCGTTGCCAGCAGGAAGGCCGCGGGCGTGTAAATCCCGGTGCCGAAGCCAGCCGCGAACGGCACGTTGCCGAGCATGGCAGTCATGGGCGCCGCCCCGGTCACTGTCAGGAACAGCACCCCCATCAGCCCGACGGCCTTGCCCTGAAGAAGGTCGACGCCTTCCTTGGTCACATCGATTTTATGCGGGCCCGCCGCGGTGGTATCCGACACGGTCAACTCCCCATTGCTTGCCAATCGGAACCGAAGGCTCCAACAAACGAACGTAAGGGAAAATGCCTAGCCGAACTTGACCTGCATCCCCCACAAACTTGACTGATGGCACCCTAGGGCAGCCGCATCAGGCTGAAGAGTTCGTCGGACGACATGACGTTGCAGTAGATCATATTGATGATCTCCAGCTCTTTCAGGTGCAAATCGTGAGAACCGGCTGCGCAGCAGTCCTCCAGCACCACCACCGCGAAGCTCTCATCGGCGAGACTACGCACCGTCGACGCGACGCACTGGTCGGTAAAAATGCCAGCGCAGACCACGGTCCTGATCCCGAGATTGGTGAGGATCAGCCGCAGATTGGTCCCTGTAAGCGCGCTGTCGGTCGTCTTGGTCACTACCACTTCATCGCCAACGGGCGCCAGCTCAGGGACGATCTGCGACGGCCATTCCTCCTTCGGCAACAGCAGGTTGTTCCATCCCGGCAGCTTCTGCGACAGGGACCGGTCGCGCCCATCCCTGGTGTGGCAGGCGATCCGGGCGAACAGACACTCGATCCCGGCGGCGCGGAATTTCTCAATGACTTCCGCAGTTTTTGGAATGACCGTCTGATGCATACGGTCGTGAAACGGCGTCCAGGCGTCATACCGGGCCTGCTCGGCATCCGACAGCGTCGCCCGGTCGGACCTGACGAAATATGTATTCTGCACGTCGATCACGAGCAGTGCCGTTGTAGCGGGTGCCAGATCCGGGTCGTCCGGCTCCGGCGCCCCGTCGTAATAGATCGACCGGAAGTCTGTCTTCCAACCCATGCGCCCCCTCCTGGATTTAGTCCGCACAATAACGAGCGCAGGCACGGATAACTTGACCGCATCCGGATCGGAGTTGGCCGCTGAGAGCCGCTCGCGGTCAAGACAGGCACCCGATGCACGACTAGATTGCCAGGCAAAACAACGCAACGGATCATCCGACCATGACCTCGCCCTTGGCCTCCCCCCTGAAAATTCTCGATCTCAACGCCTTCGACATGCGCTCCACCGCTGGGCTCGATCCGGCGACCGCGACCCTGGTCGAACGCCGCCGTCGCACCTTCGGCCCAACGTCCATGCTGTTCTATAAGCGCCCACTCAACGTCGTGCGTGCCGAGGGCGTCTGGCTCTACGAGGCCGGCGGCACGCGCGTCCTCGATGCCTACAACAACGTGCCCTCGATCGGGCACTGCCATCCCGCCGTCGTCGCGGCCGTATCGCGCCAGATCGGTATCCTCAACATTCACACCCGCTACCTCTACGACGGTGTCTACACTTATGCCGAGCGGTTGCTCGCCACCATGCCGGCGGAACTGTCCAATATCGTCTTTACCTGCACGGGATCGGAGAGCGCCGACTTCGCCATGCGCGCCGCTCGCGGCCTGACGGGTGGCACCGGCTTCATCGTCACCGCCAACGCCTATCACGGCAATACGCTTGCCGTGACCGAGGTCTCCCCGTCATCGGCTAGCGCCGAACCGCGCCCGCCCAATGTTGCGGTGATCCCGGCGCCCGACACCTATCGCTGGGGCCTCGACGGCTTGGCCGCGACATTCGCCGACAATGTGCGCACCGCCATCGCGGAACTGCAGTCCCGAGGCATCAAGCTGGCCGGTTTCATGGCCGACAGCATCTTCTCCAGTGACGGCGTCTATCCCGGTACGCACGGCTTCCTCAATGATGCCGTTCAAGCCGTTCGCGCTGCCGGCGGTCTCTACATTGCCGACGAGGTGCAGCCTGGCTTTGGCCGCACCGGCGACACCATGTGGGGCTTTGAACGCCACGGCCTCGTTCCCGATATCGTCATCATGGGCAAGCCGATGGGCAACGGCTTTCCCATGGGCGGCGTAGCCATGAAGCCCCATTTGCTCGCTGACTTCGGAGCCCGCGCCGGCTACTTCAATACCTTTGGCGGCAACCCGGTCGCCTCGGCCGCGGGCTTGGCCGTTCTGGACACGTTGCAATCCGAAGGCTTGCAGCAAAACGCCCGCGACACGGGCGAATACCTCCGCGACGGCATCGCATCGGCGACGTCCGCGGCGCCGGTCTTTACCTCGGGGTCGAGTGCGTCATCGACAAGACCGGCAAAATGCCGGACGCCCGGCTCGCGGACCAAATCGTCAATGGCATGCGCGAGCGCGGCGTCCTCATCGGCACCGCGGGCATCAACGGCAATATCCTCAAAGTCAGGCCGCCGCTCGCCTTCCGCCGCGAACACGCCGATATCTTCCTCGACGCATTCCACGCCACCCTTCGCAGCAGCCTGTAAGGCGAACCGCACATGCTCTTCCGGAAATCAAAACCAGCGACGGGTGCGACGATTGACGTGATCAATCCGGCGACCGAACAGATCATCGCGACGATCCCACGCGGGACGGCCGCCGACATTGACCTCGCCGTCGCCGCCGCCAAATCCGCGATGGCAGGTCCATGGTCACGCACCTCCGGCAAAGAGCGGGCCGTCATCCTTCGTGCAATCGCCGCCGGGATCGAGGCCGAAAAACAGACGCTTGCTGAACTGGAAGTTGCCGACAACGGCAAACCACTGCCGGAAGCCTTATGGGACATCGGAGACGCGGCCTATTGCTTCAATTTGTACGCGACCTACGCCGAAGATCTGGACGCTCGCCAAGGCGAAACAATCGCCGTGCCCGACGAGCGTTTCGAAACCCGCATGCAATATGTTCCCGCCGGTGTGGCAGGGCTCATCGTACCTTGGAATTACCCGCTGCTCATGGCGTCGTGGAAAGTCGCGCCGGCAATAGCCGCCGGCTGCACGATGGTTCTGAAGCCGTCGGAATTCACGTCGCTGACCGCCATCGAACTCGGCCGCATCGCCACCGCCGCCGGCTTGCCCGACGGGGTTCTCAACGTTGTCACCGGTTATGGCCACGAAGCCGGCGCGCGACTCGCCGAGCACCCCGACGTGCGCAAGCTGGCCTTCACCGGATCGATCCCGACGGGCGTCAAAGTGGCGCTCGCCGCCGCCCGCGACATCAAGAGCGTCAGTCTGGAACTCGGCGGCAAATCACCCATCATCGTCTTCGACGATGCCGACCTGGAGCAAGTCGTCGAATGGGTCATGTTTGGGATCTTCTGGAATCAAGGCCAGGTTTGCAGCGCCACCTCGCGCCTCATTGTCCAGCGCGGCATCGCCCCGCGCCTGATCGAACGCTTGGTCGAGGAAGCCAAAAAAATCAAGATCGGCGATGGCATGGGCGAGGGCGTTCTGCTCGGACCTCTCGTCAGCAAGCTGCAGTATGACAAGGTGATGGGCTTCATTGCCGACGGAAAGCGCGAGGCCAAGCTTGCCTGCGGCGGCGCCCGCCCACCAGGTTTCAACGCCGGCTATTTTGTGCAACCGACGATCTTCACCGACGTGCCGGCCTCGGCCCGCATCTGGAAGGAAGAAATATTCGGACCCGTTCTCGCGGTTGCCGGCTTCACGACGGAAGCGGAAGCCCTGCATCTGGCCAACGATAGTGAATTCGGCCTCGCTGCCGCCGTCATGTCCGCCGATCTCGATCGCGCGCAACGCGTCGCCGGTGAACTCGAAGCCGGCGTCGTTTGGATCAACTGCTCCCAGCCGAACTTTCTCGAACCACCATGGGGCGGCATGAAGAAAAGCGGCGTCGGCCGCGAGCTGGGGCTATGGGGGCTGAACAACTTCCTCGAGCCCAAGCAGATCACGCGCTACACCAGGTATCTGAAGTGAGACTGTTAAAGCTTCACGCGCTGCATCTTCGGATCGTAGAGCGGATCTAGGAACACGGTCGCGGCAACGCGCTCCGTCGCCACCTCAAGTTCATAATGCCCGGTAAGAACCATGTCCCGCGACACACCATTCTCGGGATCGCGAACGTAGCCATACCCGATCGAGCGCCCGACGGTGTAACCGTATCCGCCGCTCGACAGCCATCCAACGCGCCGCCCATCCCGGTAAATTGTTTCGCGCCCGAGCAGGACGATCTCGGGGTCAACGGCAAATCCGGCCAGCATGCGCGGCAGCGGCTTCTCCGCTTGCGCTTCGAGCGCGGCACGACCCAGGAAATGACCGGGCGATTTGAGTTTCACCGCCCACCCGAGCCCGGCCACAAGCGGCGAATGATCCGGACCGATATCGGCTCCCCACGCGCGGTAACCCTTTTCAAGACGCAGGCTCTCGATCGCACGATAACCGGCATTGGTGATCCCGAACGGTTCGCCCGCAAACATGAGCGCGTCATAAACGGTCGCCGCAAATTCAACGGGAATATGCAATTCCCACCCGAGTTCACCGACATACGTGACGCGCAGAGCCAGCACCGGCGCTCCGGCAACGTTCAGGGCCTTGATGCGACCGAATGGGAAGGCGGCGTTGGAGATATCCGTGTCTGTGAGGACGCTCAAAACATCGCGCGCCCTTGGCCCCATCAGCGACAGAACTGCATTTGAGGACGTGACGTCGTCAATTCTGACGGAGAGCCCATCCGGAACCGACCGCCGAATCCAATCGAGATCATGCGTGGCAAATCCGGTTCCGGTAACGATGTAGTATTCTGCTTCCGACAGGCGACCGACCGTCAAATCGCATTCGATACCGCCGCGCGCATTGAGCATTTGCGTGTAGATGAGGCTACCCGGCGCTTTGGCCACATCGTTGGCGCAGATCCAGGACAACGCCGCTTCCGCATCCGGCCCGACCACGCGAAACTTGGCAAACGAAGTCTGATCGAACACAACGACACGCTCGCGACATGCCTGATGTTCACGACCGACCGCCGCAAACCAGTTCTGTCGCCCATAGCTGTACTGGTCTTCGGGACGTTCCCCGACGCTGCGATCCGCAAACCAATTCGGCCGCTCCCAGCCCAGTTTTTCGCCAAAGCAAGCACCCTGCTGCTGCAGGCGATCATAAAGCGGCGAACGTCGTAGCGGGCGTCCGGAATGATGCTCCTCAAACGGCCACGCCATTGTGTAGTGTTTGCCGTAAGCCTCTAGAGTGCGCGTGCGCACCCAGTTGGTATCGAGGTGATTTTTTCCGAACCGACGAATATCGGCGGCCCATAAATCATAGGGCGGTGCGCCATTTGCCGTCCATTCGGCGAGCGCCATGCCGGCACCTCCGCCGGCGGCGATACCGAACGCATTGAAACCGCAGCCGACAAAAATGCCCCGCACCTCCGGCGCCTCCCCCAGGATGAAATTGCCATCCGGTGTAAAACTCTCTGGCCCGTTGATGAATTGTTTGATGCCCGCCGTTTCCATAGCCGGGACACGGCCCGCCGCCAGTTCCAACAGCGGCTCGAAATGTTCCAGGTCATTTTCGAGCAGCTGGAACTCGAACTGTTGCGGAAGACCGTTCTCCGCCCACGGCTTCGGATTGGGTTCATACCCACCCATCACGAGCCCGCCGACCTCTTCCTTCCAGTAGGTCAGCCGGTCTGGATCGCGCAACGTCGGGAGATTGGACGCAACGCCTTCGATCCGCTCGGTGATGAGATACTGGTGCTGCACCGATACGAGCGGAATATTGACGCCAGCCATTGCGCCCACGGACCGCGACCATTGCCCGGCCGTGATCACGAGCTTGTCGCAGCCGATCGTTCCCTTGTCGGTCCTCACTCCGCGCACCCGCCCGTTCTCGACCGTGATGCCGGTGATCGTCACGCCCTCGGCAATCGTGACCCCGCCTTGTCGCGCACCCTTGGCCAGCGACATGGCGATATCCGATGGCGACGCCTGCCCGTCCGTAGGCAGAAAAGCCGCCCCGACCACATCCTCCACTTGCATCAGCGGCCACAGGTCTTGCGCCTCTTTCGGTGTCAGAAGATGCATGTCGAGCCCGAACGATGTCGCCGTTGTCGCCTGCCGCTTCACCTCAATCCAGCGTTCGGCATTGCATGCCAGTCGCAATCCGCCGTTTCGCTTCCAGCCGGTGGCAAGACCTGTATCCGCCTCGAGGCGGTCGTAGAGCGATACCGAATAACCCAGCAACTGCGTGATGCTCGCGCTGGACCGCAATTGGCCCACGAGGCCCGCCGCATGCCACGTCGAGCCCGATGTCAGCTTGCCCTGTTCGAGCAAAATGACATCCGTCATTCCCATCTTCGCGAGATGATAAGCGGTCGAGCATCCAACGATGCCACCGCCGATGATCACGATCTTGGCGGACGACGGCAGGGCACTCATGAGTTCTCCCGTTGCGTGAACGCTTGATAGGCCTCGTCGTAGCGGCGAAGGTTGTCCGCCGTATAGGTCGCATAATCGAAATTCACCTTCGAATGAATTTCTGACACCATGCTCCACATCGCCTCGCGTAACAGCGATGCGGCCATCATGGCCGCTGCTCTGAATTTGAGCTCATCATTCGGCGCCCGACCGAAATAAAGTTCAAGAATGGCGTTCGCTTGATCCGGAGGCAGGTCGCTGTTGGAGGCGAGCCCGCCCAGATCGAACAGCGGCGAGTTGTAGCCGGCATAGTCGAAATCAAGCAGCCAGAGCCGCTTTCCGTCATCCAAGATGTTCGCTGCCAGAAGATCGTTATGGCCAAACACGACATCGATCGGCCCAACAGCCCTTTCGAGCAACGCCGCGTCAGTCAGCAATCCATCAAGACGGGGCACGTGGACGCTGCCACCCTCCCGCAACGTATGCGCGTAATCGCGCACGACATGGAAGACCCAGAACATGGCGGCCGGCCCGCGCAAATGGTGCGGCACGTCCCGATGGCACCGCCGCACCAGTTCGACAAGTCTCGGCAAATTGGCCGGCTCGCGCACGTCGTCAGGAGTGAACGTGCGCCCCTCGATATAATCAATCACCATCATGCCGGGCTCAGCGTGCACCACGCGTGGACTGATCCCAGCGGCATGGGCCGCCCGGCTCGCCGCCAATTCGTTGGCGCGCACCACGCCATGGACCGGAATATCCGCTCCTACGCGCACGACGTAGCGCTGGCCGCGATCCTCAACGACGAAGTTGTGATTGGTGATGCCGCCGGTCAGCGGAACGGGATCGACGCGCCCGGACCAAATCGGTAATCGGGCGACGGCCACGGCAAAACTATCGACAACCGGTACTGCGTCGCTCATGTCGCCACCCCGGCCGCAAGGTCATCCAAAAGACGACCACGAGTCAATGCCGCCAGCGTCTATGGCTACGGCTATGCCCGGCCAATACGGGCGGCCACGATGCGAAACAGTTTGCGATAGTCTTCAACCGCCAGATCACGCAGCGCGCAGGCGTCCTCGGGCGTGAACCATTGCAGCCGGACATGCTCGTCATTGGCGATCCTCGGCTCCCCGCCCCGCCACCGCTCGACGACGAACATATGATAGATGAGCCGCCCGGTGAGGTGCGCCGCCTCATCCTCGACAATCCCGGCGAGCCATACCGCCGCTGGCTCTGGCTCGATGCCAAGCTCTTCGCTGAGTTCGCGCCGCAGCGCCTGATCCACCGACTCTCCTGTTTCGACCCGCCCGCCCAGCACGTCCCAGCGGCTGGGATAAAGATTGCGGTGCGCAGATCGCAGCCCCAGCAGAATGCATCCGTGCCGCACAAGAAGAGCGCACGCGTACTCATTACCCATGGCACCGCTCTGTCCGCCGCAGCGACTACTCCATTGCCAGGATGAAGTTACGCATCACCGGGTAGATCTCGTTTTCCCATCTCTTGCCGTTGAACGTGCCGTAGTGACCAACGTTCGCCTGCAGATGATGCCGTTTTAAATGGGGTCGCAGCGAGGAACAAAGATCGTGCGCCGCCGCCGTCTGACCGAGCGCACAAATGTCGTCACGCCCGCCTTCAACTGTCAGCAGCGCCGTGCGTGTGATTTTCGCCGGATCAACCTTGCGTCCTTTGTAGGTGAAGTTTCCGGTAGCCAGATCCGCCTTCTGGAAAATCCGGTCGATCGTCTCGATATAAAATTCTTCCGTAAGATCGAGAACCGCAAAGTACTCATCATAAAAGTCCTTGATCTTCTTTGCTTCCGCCACCTCGCCTTGGGCGAGATGTTCGTAGAGCTTCCGATGCTGCGAGCGATGCCGCTCGATGTTCATGGCCAGGAATGCGCTGAGCTGAACGAAGCCCGGATAAACCCGTCGCCCAGCTCCTTTGTAGCGCGCCGGCACACGCGAGATGACCATCTGCTTGAACCAGGACAGCGGCTTGTCTTTCGCGAGCTTGTTGACTTCCGTTGGGCTCTCGCGTGGATCAATCGGACCTGCCATCAATGTCATGGTCCGCGGCGTTGCCGGATGTTTGTCATCCGACATGACCGCGACAGCAGCGAGCGCCTGCACGCACGGCTGGCATACCGCCAGGATATGAGCCCCAGGCCCGATCGCTTCTAAAAACCTGATAACGTACTCGCAATATTCGTCGACCCCGAAACTCCCCGCCGTCGTCGGCACATCGCGGGCATTCACCCAATCGGTGATGTAGACATCATGGTCGCGTAGCAGCGTTGCGCAGGTTTTGGCCAGTAGCGTTGCGAAATGCCCCGATAGAGGTGCGATGACGAGCACCTTCGGCTGCGGGATGTCGCTGTCCTTGACGAAGTGCAAAAGCTTGCCGAACGGCAAATCGAGAACGACACGTTCCCCGACCGGCACATCGCGATTGCCCACCCGCACGCTCGTGATCCCGAATTCCGGCCTCGTGTGGGTCAGCGTCAGGCGCGTAACCATTTCCATACCGGCATCGAACGCGCGCTTGGTGCTGGCAAACACCGGCCACGGCGATTGGTTACCAGCCATCCGCGCCGCTGAGCGGAAATGCGCGATCATATCGTCCTGGAATTGATAGGCATCGTAAAGCATCAATCACCCTCGTAGTCGCCACGCCGCATTCCCCGATGTGCGAAAAGCTAGTGTATTATCCCTTGATCTGCGAGAAACTTCTGAGCGCAGAACAACGACGGATCAACAAATGCCAAAAGCCACTCTGACGATTTCATCCAAGAATTATTCATCCTGGTCGTTGCGTGGATGGTTATTGTGCAAAATGGCCAACCTCGATTTCGAGGAAAGCCCCGTCGCACTCGATGATACGAACGCACGACGTGAGCTTTTGTTGCTCTCCCCGTCTGTTCTCGTCCCTCGACTGACCCACGGCGACGTCACGGTCTGGGATACGTTGGCAATTGCCGAATACCTGGCTGAAATTCATCCCGAAGCCGGTCTTCTCCCAAAGGAACAGGCGATGCGCGCCCATTGCCGTGCCATTTCCGGAGAAATGCATTCGGGTTTCTATAATCTGCGCTCCGCCCTGCCGATGAATCTCAAGACGCGCCATAAGTCCTTCAAGATCTTTTCCGGTGCCCGGCCCGATGTGGAGCGAATCAAAGAGATCTGGAGCGAATGTCTGACGACTTACGGCGGTCCGTATCTTTTCGGCAGTCTGACCCTCGCTGATGCCATGTATGCACCTGTTTGCACCCGCTTCCGAACGTACGCAGTTCCTCTTGAGCCGCCTTTGCAAGCCTACTGCGATCGCATTCTCTCATGGCCCTTGCTGGAAGAATGGACGAGTGGCGCCATCGTCGAGGCCGATGAGATCGACGAACTCGAAGTCGAATTCTGATCGAGGATTGAAAAAGGGCGCCGGATGAACCCGACGCCCTCACTGTGTATTTGTTCCAACGGAATTATGCGGCAGCCGAAACGGCGAGCGGCACTTCAGAAATGGTCATCAGGATCTGCGAAGCGATCTGGTAGGGGTCCCCTTGCGAGTTGGGCCGGCGATCTTCCAGGTAACCCTTGTAGCCGTTGTTGACGAACGAGTGCGGCACGCGGATCGAGGCACCGCGGTCGGCCACACCGTAACTGAACTTGTTCCACGGCGCGGTCTCGTGCTTGCCGGTGAGACGCAAATGGTTGTCGGGACCATAAACGTTGATGTGTTCCTGCCAGTTCTTGGCAAAAGCAGCCATCAGCTTCTCGAAGTAGTCCTTGCCGCCGGCTTCCCGCAGATACTTCGTCGAGAAGTTGGCGTGCATGCCCGACCCGTTCCAGTCGGTGTCACCAAGCGGCTTGCAGTGATATTCGACATCGACGCCGTACTTTTCACCCAGGCGCTCGAGCAGGTAGCGGGCCATCCAGATCTCGTCGGCGGCGCGCTTTGAGCCCTTGCCGAAAATCTGGAACTCCCACTGGCCCTTCGCCACTTCCGCGTTGATGCCTTCGTGGTTGATACCGGCTGCCAGACAGATATCGAGGTGTTCCTCAACAATCGAGCGAGCGATGTCCCCGACGTTCTTGTAGCCGACGCCGGTGTAGTAAGGACCCTGCGGAGCGGGGTAGCCCTGCGCCGGGAAGCCAAGCGGGCGGCCGTCCTTGTACAAGAAATACTCCTGCTCGAAACCGAACCAGGCGTCGGCATCGTCGAGAATAGTGGCGCGCTTATTCGTTGGATGCGCGGTCTTGCCGTCCGGCAACATGACTTCGCACATGACGAGCACGCCGTTGGTGCGAACTGGATCGGGGAAATGACGAACCGGCTTCAGCACGCAATCCGAGTTGTGGCCTTCAGCCTGTTTCGTCGAGCTGCCGTCGAAGCCCCAGAGGGGAAGCTGCTCAAAATCGGGAAATGCGCTGAACTCTTTGACCATGGTCTTGCCGCGCAAATTCGGCGTCGGCGTATAACCGTCGAGCCAGATATACTCGAGCTTATACTTCGTCATAGAGGCTCTCTCCTAAGTTGGTGACATCGGCTCCGCGTCGCCGCTGGTGGCCGTCGGGGCGGAAATTCGTGACGAGCAAAAGTCGCGGCATGCAAATCGGCCTTGTCCTTTAGTCGAAGACCCGGTTTGACGGGGTGATGTTCCCCGTCGTGAACCCGATCGTTTTGGGCAGTTCCAATCCACGCGCTGCAAACGCCTGTTTCTTCATCACACTGTCGCGCAGACGCTGTGCGTCACGCACCGGTGATGTACGTTGGGGCTACGGTCGATCTGCGTCGTGCGTCGCCGCACTCGTATTGCCTCCGATAAACCGGCTCCAGCAGAGAGATCTCTGCTCCAAGAATGCTACTCAGCTGAGCACGCCTATGCATGCTCATAGTTTGGGCAATCGCCGTTTTTTGTTGTGCAAACGGGTGAATTCGCGGGCAAAAACTGCTAGAATGGACATCCGGAACAAAGCGCCGCACGCTGCGTTCCCACACGACCTCCACCGAAAGGAGCGAACGATGACCCAGGGTCACAGTCGCCACTCAGCAGAAATCATTCCCTTCCCCGGTCGCCATCGCGTGCCCGCGTACCGCACCGACATGCAGGCACTCGAAGCCGACGCCGCAAAATACCGTTCCGCTGTCGATACAACGGGCTGGTATCACGATGAAGCAATTGAAGAAGACGTTGACCACTTGCCTCCTAATCATTGGCGCGCCTGAGCCCGTTGGCTCAGCGTCCCAATTAGCCGGTCCTGAGAGCCGGAGCAGTCTCCCGCGTCAGCGTCTTCCATATCTCCAGCATCGCTCGTGAATCGAGCCCGCAGTAGGTCAAGAGATCGCGCCCAACCGCGGCCGCCTCGACCGAGCCGGCCAGCCCGGTCACGGCCTCGTTCCACCGTATTGAGGCCGTGCCGCCGTCCTGAATGGCAAGATCCTTGTAGGAAAAGCCCGGCACCAGAACGGGCAAGATGTATTTGATCGACGTCCGCCCGAGAAAGCCGGGGTGGACGTAGGACTGCTGCGCAAACACGTCCATCAAATCCACGATGCGAACGTCGATATCGGCCAGCCAGTCGGCGTACTCAGTGTTTCGCTCAGCCAATTTGTCGTTGATACCTCGTTCGAAACTCTGGTTCCAAACGACGATCGAACCTCGCTCCGGCAACGCCGCTTTCAGTGCATCGAGGAATGCCTTATCCGGCTTCTCCGGCCGCATATGCAAAAACTCATGATGCACGATATCGCCGCCTCGAGACCCGATCACATCGAGGGAGAACTGGAACGGAATATGAGCGAACGGGCCGTAGCCATCAAACCTCGGCACGGCAGCAGCAAACGTTTCGTAATCCAGAAACGCGATCGGGAAGCGAAGCGCATCGAGAAATGCCGCCACTTGATCGAAAATGATTTTCGGCTGCCCGGACCGCGCCGCTCTGATCTGATTGGATTGCACTTCCGACACTTTGAAATCGTCGGGCACGTCCGTGATGTCCAATATGCCCCGATCGATCAGATCGGCGAGCTTTTTCTTCGATGATCCAATCCGCGTGATGTCGTGCACGCTGTAGGCCGGAACGTCGGGATTGGATTGTGCAAAGGTCCGGCAATGCTGCCCGCGCGCCTTATAGAAACATCCGCACGGCCCGCCGGGCTGGACGTCAAGCGACAACACATCGTGCGCGCGATCCATCTCAGCCGCAACCACGTCACGGATGGCCGCAACCGCGTCCGTGAAATCTTCACGCGTGAACAGAACATCGATCTCCAGTTCGCCCGATCGCACATATTGCGAATTGAGCCGCACCAGAAAGAGCCGTCCGAGGGGGAGCTTTGTCTGCCGCAAAACCTCGGCCTGAAAGCCGATGTCCCACGTGTAACGTTCATCTTTGGCGCCCTTGCCGCCGCCACTCGTCGAGCCCTTCACTTCGTAAAGATCGTAGCAGCGACAATCCTCGTTCCACACCAGAACATCACAAGCCGTCGTGAACCGCTCCGTCTCGAACACGGGCTGATAAAGAATTGGCGCGCGCGCCTCGACGAGCAGCGCCGTTTCGTCCACTGCCCCGCGCGCCACTGTCACCCCGCCGGGAAAGACCGATCGCGCCAGCATGTCCACGTCGTTGCCGGCAGCGATGATCGACTGATCGAAATCCGACAGCGGCACGCGGTTGTAAATTGCCGGCCGGTGAATCTTGAACCACGCGTCATGGGAACAGTCGCGCCAGATCATGAAATTGGTCTTGCTTAGCCTCATTCCTGCCCCCGCGAGCCACGTTCAAAAGCGGACGATTATAATCAAAGTTGATGCAGCGTCCGCTACCCGGTTCCGTCTATGCACAGGCCACTAAGCTTCGAACGGGTTTTCAATGTTTGAAAGTGTGGCGGTGGCGGCGGAAATGCGACTTCCGATCAGCGCCGCGAGCGTACCACTCGGTGCACGAAGCGCAGTTTGTCCCGTGCCGCCTTGGGAATGACGAACGGGTAGTAGTCCGCGTGGCCCATGCTGCGGTTCATGCTGTTCAGCGCCAGCGTCAGCGGCACCCAACGTTCCAGCAGACTGTCGAGCGTTTCTTCCGTGTAGACGTCGTACTTCTTGAACGGCCAGATCGATCCGAAAATCAGGCCAGCCGCGCGCGGCTCCATTCCTTCCGCTTCCGCCGTGTCGACACTGTCGACCATATGCAGATAGTGCGCCCAGGTTTCCGCCCAATCTTCCCAAGGATGCGCGCTGGCATAGCCCGACACGTGGCTCTCTTGCCAGTCATGCGAAGCCCCAAAGGCATGGTGCTGCGTCAGTGCAGCCTGATAATCGGCGCGCTCGTCTCCAAACAACGAGCGGAATTCAGCGACCAGCCCCGCCGATTCGACAAGCACTTGCCAATAGTAGTGGCCGCTCTCGTGCCTCAGGTGTCCGAGCAGCGAACGATAAGGCTCGTCAAACTGCTGACGCTGCCGTTCGCGCTCCACTGCGTCCGCTTCCATAATGTTGATGGTAATGACGCCATCGAGGTGGCCCGTCATCGTACTGCGGATAAAATCGAAGATTAGCCGCCCCGGCGGCGCCGGACTGGTATCGAGCGGCAATCCCAACCTGAGCAGTGAATAGACAAGCCGTTTTTTCGCCCGTTCCAATTCCTGCCAAGCGGTAAGATTGCCCGGTTCCGACAAATTAGGGATCGTCCGGTTGAGGTCGCAGGCGACGCACATCACGTTGGGATCATCAGCGCGCGTCAGCCAGTTGCACGCCCCATGCACGGCATTGTTGCAGTAACGCAGGGTTTGCTCGGTATCGCCAGCAATGCGGCGAAAAAATCCGGTCGCATCGTCCGGCACAAGAGCAACCACCGCCAGAGCATCGGGGTCGAAACCCAGCGCATGGCCGCAGCGAACGCACTGCACATTCTTGAAGTAGACCCGATTGCCACATTTCGTGCAGGAGAAGTTGCGCATCGTCGGTCTGGGTTTTCTCTACGTGCTGGCCGAGAGCGCATGCGATCGTCCGGCCTCCTGGCATCTGGTGAATGTTCAAGCACGATCACGCGGGTCTGTCGCGTGACCTTTGGTCAGACAACCAACCGTTGCCGATTAATATATCAACCGGCAGCCAAAAGTCGCGTCGTTCGCCCTTCCTTTAGGCATTATTGTATCTCCAGAGTGCAATGCGGCAGCACCGCTCTTGTTCACGTTTGTGAGAGCCGATAACCGAAGTATGACGCCCCTCGAACCGCCAAAGCTCCGGCGAAAGGATCCAGTCCGCCCATGACGCTGCACGTCGCTTTGACGCACGAAACGACCTATCGCTACGACCGACCGATCATGATGGGCCCGCAAATCGTGCGGCTCCGACCAGCCCCGCACTGCCGCACGCCGATCCTGAGCTATTCGCTCACGCTGGAGCCCAAAGTCCACTTTCTGAACTGGCAACAGGATCCCTTCGGCAACTTTCTGGGCCGCGTGGTGATGCCCGAGCCGACTGGGATTTTTTCCGTCAAGGTCGATCTCGTGGCCGACATGGCGGTCATAAATCCGTTCGACTTCTTTGTCGCCGAGGAGGCCTCCGAATGGCCTTTCCCCTATGACGAGCTGCTGCGCAAGGAATTGCTGCCCTACCTCGTCCCCGATGCCATCGGTCCACACCTGAAGAAGTATCTCGCCGGCATCAGCCGCAAAAAAAAGACGACCATCGATTTTCTCTGCGACCTGAACCGCCAACTCAACAAAGACATCGAGTACTTCATCCGCATGGAACCCGGCGTGCAGACGCCGGAAGAAACGCTCGGTCAAGCCGGCGGATCGTGCCGAGATAGCGCCTGGCTGCTCGTCCAGATTCTGCGCAATCTGGGTCTCGCGGCTCGCTTCGTCTCCGGCTATCTGATCCAATTGACGCCGGACGTGAAATCTCTCGACGGTCCCACCGGCACGGACGTCGATTTCACCGATCTGCATGCCTGGGCCGAAGTCTATCTGCCGGGCGCCGGCTGGATCGGGCTCGACGCGACGTCAGGACTGCTCGCCGGCGAAGGCCATATCCCGCTCGCCGCCACGCCGCATCCGACCAGCGCCGCCCCAATCGCTGGCGCACACGAGAAAGCCGAAGTCACATTCTCGTTCAACATGGGTGTCACCCGCATCCGTGAAACCCCACGCGTCACGAAGCCGTACAGCGACCAGACTTGGGCGCAGATCGTCGACAGCGGCCATAAGGTCGACGAGCGTCTCGCGAAAGGCGATGTCCGCCTCAGCATGGGCGGCGAACCGACTTTCGTGGCCGTCGACGACATGGACGGCGCCGAATGGAACACCGCCGCCGTCGGCCCCAGCAAACGCCGCTACGCCGAAAACCTGATCCGCCGCCTGGAAAAGCGCTTCGCGCCCGGCGGCCTCCTGCATTACGGCCAAGGCAAGTGGTACCCCGGCGAACAGCTGCCCCGTTGGGCCTTCGCACTTTACTGGCGCATCGACGGTCAACCTTTGTGGGTCGACCCAGCCCTCATTGCGCGCGAAAGCGCCAACGACAACGCCACCGTCGTCGACGCTTCACGGTTCATGGAGACGCTGTGCACGACGCTCGGCCTGCCCGGTGATAGCGGCATCCCGGCATATGAAGATGCGGCGCACTTTGTTCTCGTCGAGCAGAAATTGCCGATCGGCATCACACCCGAAAAGAACAAGCTCGACGACCCCGCCGAACGCGAACGACTGGTGCGCGTCTTTGATCGCGGCGTCACGGCGCCGTCGAGCTACGTGCTGCCAATCCAGGTTTGGAACACGCTTGATCGCGGCCGCCGCTGGGTCACCGAGAGATGGGCGCTGCGGCGCGAGAAACTGTTTCTCATGCCCGGCGATTCACCGGCCGGTTTTCGGCTGCCCTTGGCGACGCTTCCCGTGGTTACGCCCACGATGCAATATCCCCACGCCGTGCCGCGCGATCCCTTCGCCACTGCACCGCCGCTGCCCCAGCGAGATGTGCTGCTGCAGCGACGCCGAACGGTCACACTCGAAAATCCACCTCTCCCGCCCTCTGGTGTCAGCGAGATCTGGGGTTCCGTCCGTACCGCCATGACGGTCGAACCGCGCGACGGGCGCGTCTGCGTGTTCATACCCCCGCTTGAGGATGCCGAAGACTACGCCGCGCTCATTGCCGCGGTCGAGGAGTCGGCGCGTGCAACAAAAACGCCGGTCCATGTCGAAGGCTATCCGCCCCCGAACGATCCGCGTTTCAACGTCATCAAGGTGACGCCCGATCCCGGCGTCATCGAAGTCAACGTTCAACCTGTCACTCGCTGGGATGACGCTATTGAAGTCACGACAACCCTTTATGAAGAAGCCCATCTCTCGCGCCTCTCCACCGAGAAATTCATGATCGATGGCCGCCACACCGGCACCGGCGGCGGCAATCACATCGTGCTCGGCGGCCTCACCCCCGAAGACAGCCCATTCTTGCGCCGGCCGGATCTTCTCGCCTCGATCATTGCCTACTGGCAAAATCACCCCTCGCTGTCGTTCCTCTTCTCCGGCCTCTTCATTGGCCCGACGTCCCAGGCTCCCCGCGTCGACGAAGCCCGCCATGAAAGCCTCTACGAACTCGAAATCGCGCTTGGCGAAATCCCCGATCCTGGTATGGGCTCGGTCCCGCCCTGGCTCGTCGACCGCATTTTCCGCAACCTGTTGATCGACGTGACCGGCAACACGCATCGCGCCGAAATCTGCATCGACAAACTTTATTCGCCCGACAGCGCAACCGGCCGCCTCGGGCTGATTGAATTCCGCTCGTTCGAAATGCCTCCGCACGCCCGCATGAGCCTTGCCCAGCAGTTGCTCTTGCGCGCGCTGATCGTGCGTTTCTGGGAACATCCATATCGGCAAAAGCTCGTCCGCTGGGGCCCAGCCCTGCACGATCGCTTCATGCTGCCGCATTACATCTGGTCTGACTTCGCCTCGATCATCGACGACTTGCAGGGCCACGGTCTGCACATCGAACTGGATTGGTTCCGCCCGCACCACGACTTCCGCTTTCCCAAGCTCGGCTCGATCTGCGGCTTTGACGTCGAACTGGAATTGCGGCAAGCCCTCGAGCCGTGGCACGTCCTTGGCGAGGAAGGCTCCCCCGGCGGCACCGCGCGCTATGTCGATAGCTCTCTGGAGAGGGTCGAAATGAAAGTCCGCGGCCTCACCGGCGACCGCTTCGTCGTCACCTGCAATGGCCGCACGCTTCCACTCAGTCCGACCGGAACCTACGGCGAGGCCGTCGCCGGCGTCCGCTACCGAGCCTGGTGGCCCCCCTCCGCCCTCCACCCAACCATTACGCCGCACGTCCCCCTCGTATTCGACCTTATCGATACGTGGTCGGGACGCTCGATCGCTGGGTGCCGTTATCACGTATCTCATCCGGGCGGCCGCAACTTCGAGACATTCCCGGTCAACGCTTACGAGGCCGAAGGGCGCCGCCTTGCCCGCTTTGAGGAAACCGGCCACACGGCCGGGCTGATGCAGCCCTCCACCGCCGACCGCAATCCCGATTATCCCTGCACACTCGATTTGCGCCGGCGCGTCCAATAAAAGGTCGGACCCCGGCCGTTTACCTCACCCGATCTTCCGATGTTGCGGGCGTGCCGATTCGGTTGGATAGTCGCTGACCGCGCTCGTCTCAGGGGGACTTGAGCGCGGGGGACAAGGCACGAGGGGCAAGGCCGAATAACCATGAACAAGACGGCCCCGTCTTTGGCGGGCCTCCAGGAGGATCTCGTCGCGACCTACCGCGCTGCAAATCGCGACGGCTACGACGAACTCCTGGACGGCAGCGGATACCCGCGTCCGCATTGGCGCGCATTCCTGGATGGCCTCGGCGATATGTCCGAGACTGACCGGGCGATGCGTGCTGTGCGCCTCGACCGCCGCGTGCGCGAGACCGGCATCGCCTACGATATTTTCTCCGATCCGCGCCGGCCGAATCAGCGCTGGCAGCTCGATCTGGCGCCGCTGATGATTTCGGCGGCCGAATGGCGGTGGCTGCAAGAGGCCCTCGTCCAGCGCGCCCGGCTGTGTGACGCCGTCCTCACCGATATTTACGGCCCGCAGAATTTGATGCGCGAAGGCCTGCTGCCGCCGGAACTCGTTTTCTCCGATACCTCATTCCTCCGGCCGGTCCAGGGCACACTGCCAGAGGCCGGCGGTCTTCAGTTCTATGCCGCCGATCTTGCCCGCGGTGCCGATGGCCAGTGGCGCATCATCGACAGCCACACCGAAACACTTGCCGGTATCGGCTTCGCGCTCGCCAACCGCGTCGTACACACTCACGTTGCAGGTGACTTGTTCAAGCAGTGCAACGGCGTCCGCCTGGCGTCGTTCTTCCACAACGTGCAATCAACGCTGACCGCGCACTCCGGCCGCGAGAACGCGCGCATCGCGCTCCTCACTCCCGGCCCGCTGCACGAGGACTATTTCTCCCACGCCTATCTTGCGCGCTATCTCGGGTACCTTCTCGTCGAAGGCTCCGATCTGCGCACCAAAGGCAATCAGGTTTATCTGAAGACGCTTGAAGGTCTCAAGCAGATCGACCTCATTGTTCGCTGTGTCGATGGACGCTCCATCGATCCACTGGAACTCGATCCCGGCGGCTTTGACGGCCCGGCCGGCCTGATGCGGGTTTGGCGCCGGCAACCACGCCTCATCGTCAACGCTCCCGGCTCGGCCTTTGTTCAGAACCGCGGCATCGGCTGCTACTTACCCCCCATCGCCGAGCGCTTGCTGGGCGAAGAGCTGCAACTGCCCGATGCACGCCGCTTCTGGCTTGGAGATCCCGCCGCCCGCGCCCATGTCCGGTCGCAACTCGACGGCCTCGTCGTCCGCAAAGCTCAGGAAGGCACGGGTCGTCCCGGCCAGGCCGCTCTGGGTCAGGACACGCGCGCGCTATCGGGTACAGACCGCGATCTACTGAAACGCGAAATCAGGTTGCATGGCGCACGCCTTGTCGCCGAAGAGAAAATTGGCTTCAGCCACGCCCCCGTCGTCACCCGCAACGGACTTCTCTCACGCCCATTTGCCGTCCGCTTTTTCGTCGCGCGCTCGCCGGCTGGTTATCAGGTCATGCCCGGCGGCCTTGCGATGACCGTCGATCCCGACCGCGCCGTCGCCCTATCGGCTCCCGACGGTCACACCCGCGACGTCTGGGTCATCTCGGACGCCGAGCAGGCACCCCACGTCAGCCTATGGCGGCCCGCACTGGAGTCGGCCCGAGTCGAGCGTTCCCAGCGTGTCATTCAAAGCCGCGTGGCCGACGACCTGTTTTGGCTTGGCCGCTACAGCGAGCGGGCGGATTGGACAATGCGGGTGCTGCGCGGCGCTCTCCGTCGCGTCGAAGAAGACGGGGGTCCCGTCACCGGCCGCCGAGCCGCGCGAAAGTGTCTGGATGTGCTGCTCTCCAAGTCTGACACCGCCGCTGACATCTCCGAGCGCGCCGCAACGGCCGACATCGAAATCGAACGGCTCTGCACCGACCTGATCGCCGGGGACAACGGCCATCGAACCCTCGAAAACACCTTCGAAGGCCTCTACCGCGTCGCCCATCTCGCCCGCGATCGCCTGTCGCTCGAAGCGTGGCAGACGCTGTCCCGCTTTCGTCCCGGCGATACCTGGGTCACGACGCTGGCTTCGGCTCCGCCCGTCGCCGTCCTTGATCTGCTCGACGAGGGCCTTGCCTCGCTGGCCGCATTCAACGGCCTGATGCACGAGAACATGACCCGCAACCACGGCTGGTCATTCCTCGACATGGGGCGCCGCCTGGAACGGGCCTATAATCTGAGCGAAGCGATTTTGACGCTCTTCATCCCCGTTCCGGACGCGGAAGAAGAATCGCGCAGTCTTCTCCTTCTGCTCGAATTGGCCGACAGTTTCATCACCTATCGCTCCCGCTATCGCCTCGATCCGATGCTGGCGCTGGTGCTCGACCTGTTGCTGCTGGACGAAACCAATCCGCGCAGCCTCGCCTATCAGCTTGCAGCACTCGCGCGTCATCTCGAGCGCCTTCCTGGCGGCAACAAATCGACGACCCTGACGGAGGATCGCCGCGTCATCCTCGCGCTATTGACCGCCATTCGACTTGCCGATGTCGAAGACATGGCCCGTGAGCCGAACGGCGCCACGCTCGAACGCGTGATGCTCGAACAGATCCAGCTTCTGCCGGCGTTGTCGAATGCCGTTTCACGCCATTATTTCAACCTGACCGATGAAGCCCCGCACCGCGTCCATACCCGCATCGAGCCCAAACAATGATGTTCGATGTCAGTCACCGGACGCACTACGTCTACTCACAACCCGTGATTCAATCGCAGCATCTCATCCACATGTCGCCGCGCCCCTGCTTGCGGCAGGTTGTGCGTCATCACAGCCTGATCGTCGAACCCGCGCCGGCGCTTCGCCAGGAGAGCACCGACGCCTTCGGCAACCCCGTCGTGACGCTCGAAATTGAAGTTCCGCACCGCGAATTGATCCTGCACGCCCGCAGCACGATCACGGTCACGGCGCCCCCGGAACTCGACCCGGCCCGGTCGACACCGTGGAACTTGCTCGACACGCATATCCTCCAAACGGGTCGCCGTCTCGATCTCGACGTTCTGCAATACCGTTGCACGTCACGGCTCACGACGCCCAACCTCGACATCGAAGACTATGCCGCCAAGTCGTTTCGTCCCGGCCGGCCGGTACTCGAAGCAGCCATCGACCTCAATCAGCGCATCTACGACGAATTCACGTTCGACCCGACCGCGACGGATATCTCCACGCCGATCTCGCAGGTCTTGAAGCAGCGCCGCGGTGTTTGCCAGGACTTCGCCCACTTGGCGCTCGCCTGCCTGCGCGCCATGCGCGTTCCAGGGCGTTATGTCAGCGGCTACATTCTCACCCATCCGCCGAAGGGCCAGCCGCGGCTGCAGGGTGCCGATGCGTCGCACGCATGGATGTCCGTGTGGTCGCCGGAAGCCGGGTGGACCGATCTCGATCCAACCAACGGTCTCATCATAGCCGATGAACACATCACGATCGCACACGGCCGCGACTACGACGATGTCAGCCCGATCGGCGGCGTCTTGCTCGGCGGCGGCAAACACACCGTATGTGTCGGGGTCGATGTGCTGCCGGTGTAAGAACTGCGGCGACGCTTGATGCGCCGCCGCATCGCACCGCTATTTGCAGGCAACCCGCCGCGCCGTGCACTTCGTTACAACACCGAGATATTTGCACGACACGGAGACCGGCCCTTTGCCCTTGCGGCCAGCAAACATGTTCGACTGGTAGAGCGCCTCCTTGGCCAGCACGGTCGCCAAATCCGACGTGACCGCAGTCGCACTGGCCCCTGAGCGAACGCAATGGTTGTGAGCAAATGCCGGCGCGGCCGTCGCCAAGAGTGACCCCGCCATTCCAATGACCGCGATGACCTTAGATATCCCCATGGATCGTCCTCCCTGATGCATTGAACTTCGTAGTATGCGCCGGGGTGGCGTCTTGCAAAAGAATGTCGGCGTGGTTTTGCGACAGATCGGACGCGAATTCGCCGATCTGGTGCGAAACCACAACGCTTCATGGTGCGCTGCGAAAATAGCGGGGGCTAGTTTTGACGCCGCGCCGCTGCGTCCTTCAGCGCCACCTTGCCGATCAAATGGGCCGAAACCGGAGCCGTGATAAACAAGAACAACGGGATTGTAAGTTCGCGCAGACTGATATCCCCGTTGACGGCATAAGCAGCGACACTCGATGCAGCGACGATGGCGCCGACACCGAGTGTTGTCGCCTTGGTCGGCCCATGCAGCCGCGTGAAGATGTCCGGCAATCGAACCAGCCCGATCGATCCCAGCAGCACGAAAGCAGCACCGGTGACAATCAGGAGCGAGGCAATGGCTTCAGCAATCACGGTCTGTCTCCTAATCGATGATACTGCGGCCGATAAGAAATTTGCACAGCGCCACCGTCCCCACGAATCCCATGATGGCAAGCAGCAACGCCGCCTCGAACGACAGGGCGGTCGCATTCAAAAGCCCCAGGATGACGACGAGTGCGATGGCGTCGATGGCCAACGTATCCAGCGCCAGAATTCGGTCCGGCATCGTTGGCCCAAGCGCCAGCCTGATGAGTGTGAGGCCAACGGCGGCGCCGACGAGCACAAGACTGATGGTGATCGCTGTGGTCAGCATCCGAATATCTCCTTCAGGGGCGTCTCGTAACGGCTCTTGATATCGGCGATCACCGCAGCCGGGTCCGGCACGTCGAGACCGTGGATATGCACGATCCGCCGATCCATATCGATGTCGATCGTCAAAGTGCCGGGAGTGAGCGTTATGATCGAGCCGAGGATGGTCGCGACATAGGCGTCGTCCATATCCAAAGGAACGTCCACAAATGCCGGTCTGATGTTACGGGTATTGCCGAGCACGACCCTGGCGACCGCGATGTTGGCGACCAAAATATCGTACAGCACAATCCCCACGAGCCGCACAGCGGCTCCAGCGCGAAAGACCCGCAACCGCGACGGCCAGAAGACCGACGTGAAGATGGGAATGAGAAGTCCAAGTGCCAGTCCAAGCAGGAGTGTGCCACCGCCCGCATCCGACTGCAGCATCATCCAAAGCGCAACGATCGCCAGCGTGAGCACAGGCTGCGGCAACAGCCGTCGGCCAAATGAATCTGGACGGGGACTCATGGGCGGAGCTCCCGATCAATGCGTGCCGGATCTCCGATCACCGCCGAGACGTACGCGTCGCGAGCCAGCATTTGTTCTGCCGCCGCCCGCGCATACGCCGACACCGGCGCGGCCGCGAAACTCACCGTCAACACCGCAATCAACATGATGACAATTGCTGCGGTGGCGCCCCAGGCTGGACGATACGGCACATCCGGCCGCTCCTCGATGCCCGGCGCACCCGGTTCCCAGAAGAAGACGCTGGCCGCCCGCGCCAGCACCAGCGCGGCCACGAAGCCCGAAAGGACCAGAGCCGTCCACACCAACACCGGGTGCAGCGACGGCTGCATCGCCTGCATCATCATGATCTTGCCGAGAAAGCCAGAAAGCGGCGGCGCCCCGCACGCAGCCACCGCCAACACCAGATAGGCCAACCCCAAGTTCGTGTAACTGGCAAGTCGCGGCCCATCACCGAACCCGTCCGCCGCCTCTCCCCGCTGCCGCGACAGGTGATCGGCGAAGACAAACAGCGCACCTGTCACCACAGTTGTTTGCACGAGATAATAGAGCGCCGCCGAAATAGAAGCCGCCGATGGTTCCGCCACAGCCAGCAGCAGCGTACCGCCCGAAACGATAACGATGTTGGCAATGACGACGCTGAGGCTCCCCGCTGCCAGCATTCCCGCACTTCCCACAGCGATCGTGCCGAGCGCGAGCCATGTCAACCAGGGCTGCAGGAGACCGGCCGTAAACGGTGCCGCAAGCAAGCCGATGGTAACGACGCGCAGCAGTGCATAGACTCCGACCTTGGTCATGATGACGAACAGCGCCGCCACCGGCAGTGTCGCCGCCGAATACACGCTCGGCAGCCAGAACCCGATCGGCAGAACCGCGGCCTTGAGCAGAAAAACGCTGACCAGCAGCACACACATGACCGCCACCACGCCCTGATCGGCCGGCGCCACCTTTTGCAGCGCCACGCCGAAGTCGACCATATTGAGCGTACCGAGAAATCCGTACAGCAGACCGAGAGCAATCAGAAACAGCGCCGAACCGCTCAAATTCAACACGACGTAAGCAATGCCCGCGCGGGCGCGCCGCAGCCCGCCGCCATGCACGAGCAGACCGTACGAAGCCAGCAGCAGGATTTCAAAGAACACGAACAGGTTGAACAGGTCCCCGGTCAGGAACGCACCGTTAAGCCCCATCAGCTGGAATTGCAGAAAGGCATGAAAATGCCGGCCGCGCGTGTCCGTGCCCGACATCGCCGCAAGAAGAACCGGCACAGCGAGCAGGCTCGTCAAGGCGACCATCAGCGCGGCCAGCCGGTCGAGCATGAGAACGATGCCATAGGGCGCTGGCCAATCACCGAGACGATACACCCGGATGCCGCCGTCGTCGGCCATAACGAGTTGCGCCACAGCCGCGGCCACAAGCGCTGCAATCGCGAGCAACGACAGTGCCCGCTTGAACGCGATCGATGCGCCCGTTGCCAGGAGCAGCGCCACCGCCGCGCACAGCGGGATCAACACCGGCAGGATCGGCAGATGCGCCATCATGGGTCGCGACCCGCATCGACGTGGTCGGTGCCGCTTTCCGCTTTACCCTTGAGCGCTAGCGCCATCAGGTAGGCGGTCATCCCGAAACCGATCACGATCGCGGTCAGCACCAACGCCTGCGGCAGCGGATCGGTCTGTCCGGAAAGGCCGTCAATGGTCAGCGGCGGCGCCGTCGACTTCAGTCGCGCGCCGAAGAAGATGAGCGCATTGACCGCATACGAGAGCAGCGTCAGCCCCAGCACGACCGAAAACGTCGTCGGCCGCAACATGAGGTAAATCCCGCAGGCCGAGAGCAAACCGAGTGAGAGAGAAACAAGAACTTCCATCGTCCTACGCGTCCCCTTTCGCCGGTACCGCGACATCCTCGGCGCGCCGCAATCCGGCCAGTTCCGTCAGCGCCAGCAATACCGTTCCGATGACAACCAGAAACACACCGAGATCGAAGGCAATGGCGGACGCCAACTCGAACTTGTCGATCACCGGCGGCGTCACATAGCCATGCGTCGAGGTCAGGAACGGATAACCGAAGACGAAGCTCGCAACACCCGTCAACGTGGCGATACCAAGCCCGATGCCGAGCAACCGCACAGTGTTGATCCGCAGCCGCTCCCCGGCAAAGTCCGTTCCCTGCGCCACGTATTGCAGCACCAGCGCGACGGCAGCGACGAGACCGGCAATGAACCCGCCACCGGGCAAGTTATGCCCGCGCAGAAAAATATAGGCGGCAACCGCCAGCGACAGCGGCAGCAGCGGCCGCATCAACTCGGCCAGCATGATCGGATACCGGTCGGCGCTGGCGAGCGTCGGACCGCCCGGCCCCTGCATGCGCGTGCCCGACAAAAGCGCATGCAAGCCCAGCGCCGCCATGGCCAGAACCGCGATCTCACCAAGTGTGTCATAGCCGCGAAAATCGACGAGGATGACGTTGACGACGTTCGTGCCGCCGCCGAGGGGCTTCGCATTCGCCATGTGATAGGCGGCAATTGTCTCGTATGGCCGTGTCAGCATGGCATACGTCAGCGCCGCGACACCTGTTCCCGCCGCCGTCGCGAGGAGCCCGTCGCGCATTCGTCGCCCGGTCGTGCTTTGCCGCGCTGACCGTTCCGGCAAATATCGCAAGCACATCAACAACAGGAGAATGGTCACGACCTCGACCGAGAGCTGCGTCATCGCCAGGTCAGGCGCGTGAAACCGCAGGAATGCGAGTGACACCACCGTCCCTGCGACGCTCATGTAGATCAGAGCCTTCAGACGATCATGTCGGAATACGACCGTGCCCAGCGCGGCAAACACCAGCGTCGCGGCAGCGACCACCGCCGTCGCATCGACGGCCAAAATCGGAAGCGGTCCCGTCAACACCGTTGCCCCGCCGCCTGTAAGGTCGATACGAACCCAGGCCCAAACACCAGCAATAACGGCGAAGGAAAAAAACAGCGCAAGGTAACGCTGCAGCGATTGCGTATCGGCGAACGCCAGCAACGCCGTCGAGAGCCGGGCAGCCGCTCGATAGAAGCGCTCGAAGGCCACCGGGCTGGTCAGCGCAAAGGCAAAGCGATCGCGCAAGGCATAAAGCTTGTGCCGGCGGCTGAACTGCAAAATACCAAGTCCAAACGCCATGATCGTCATCACCAGAGGCAGGTTGAAACCGTGCCAAACCGCGAGCTTAATATCAGGAACCGGGCCGGGCAGCACCGCCTCGGCGGCCGTGTGCAAAATCGGCCCGACCGATAGTTGTGGCAAGAAGCCGACGATCAGCACCAGTCCGACGAGCACCTCAATCGGAAGCCGCATCCAGACCGGAGGCTCGTGGGGCACCTTCGGGGTCTTTTTCACTGGACCGTCGAAAAACACGTCATGGACAAACCGCACCGAGTACGCAACCGACAGCATGCCGGCGATCGTCGCGAATGCCGGCAGCAAGTAGATGGCATTCTCAAAACCGGGATGGGCCACCGTCGCGGTGAAGAACATTTCTTTCGACAAGAACCCATTGAGTAGCGGCACGCCCGCCATCGACGCGGCGGCCAGGATTCCGAGAATCGCCGTGCGCGGCATCGCCTTGAATAACCCAGCCATGCGCCGCATGTCGCGCGTGCCGGTCTCATGGTCGATGATGCCAGCCGCCATGAACAACGACGCTTTGAAAATCGCGTGATTGATGATGTGGAACACCCCCGCAATGGCCGCAAGCGGCGTATCGAGGCCGAACAACAGCGTGATCAGACCGAGGTGACTGATTGTCGAGTAAGCAAGCAGACCTTTCAGATCATGTTTGAGCAGTGCGATGTAAGCGCCATACAGAAACGTGATCGCGCCGGTCGTGGAGACGATCACAAACCACAATTCTGTTCCCGCCAAGATCGGATACATCCGCGCCAGCAGAAACACACCGGCTTTCACCATTGTCGCCGAATGAAGGTAGGCGGAAACCGGCGTCGGTGCAGCCATCGCGTGCGGCAGCCAGACATGGAAAGGGAACTGCGCCGACTTGGTGAAGGCGCCGAGTAGGAAGAGAATGAGAATGACGGGATAGAGCGCATTGTCCCGCACCAGCCCCGCGCGATCCTCGATAACGCTGAAATCATAGCTGCCGGCCACATGGCCAAGCAGCAGTGCGCCCGCCAACAGCGCCAGTCCGCCGCCGCCCGTCATCGCCAGCGACAGACGCGCAGCAATACGCGCCTCGACGTCCGCATACTTATACGCAATGAGTAGGAACGACGTGAGGCTTGTCACTTCCCAGAAGACGACCATGAGCAAGATGTTTTCGGCAAGCACGATGCCAAGCATCCCGCCCGCAAATCCGAGCAGCGCGATGTAGAACCGGCCGAGGTTATCGGTCTGGGGCATGTAGTATGCGGCGTACAGAACGATCAGCAGTCCAATTCCGAGGATCAGCACGACAAAGAGGAGGCCGAGGCCATCAAGACGCAGCGCGAAGTCGAGCCCCCATTCGGGCAGCCATGCAACGCGCCACAGAACAACCGAGCCCGAAAACACCTGTGGTGCCAATTGCAGCGCCGCCACCAACCCAGCGGCCATGGATGCGCCAGCCGCCCAGGCACCCAGACTGCGCGAAAACCCAGCCGCGACTGAAACCGCAAAAATGCCGGCAAATGGGGCCAGTAGGATCAAAAACAAGGAGATGTTGGACATGCCGTGTTGAACCGCCGTCTGCGCTGCCACCCTGCGCGGCATTGTTAACGTCTTTAAGCACGATGCGGCAACGACGCGTTGTCCGCCTGTCCGCCTGCAACGAACATTTCCCGCGCGCCGCAGCCGGCTCTTTAACGGGGAAGGTCGCCGCGGCCAGGCCGCGCGTCGTCCCGCAGGCGTTCCCTGCCCGCCCCAGAGGTGCTAAGCGCTGCAGCCCAAGGCACGCGACCCACGGACCGCTGATGACCGCACCGAAAAAACGCGCCGCAATCCTCATTTCCGGCCGCGGCTCGAACATGATGAGCCTGGTCGAGGCAGCTCGCCGGCCAGACTTTCCGGCCGAGATCGTCGTTGTGATTTCCAACCGGCCCGACGCGGCGGGCCTTGATTGGGCCAAGGCGCAAGGCATTCCGGCGTTGGCCATGGACCACAAGCTCTACGAGAGTCGCGCCCATTTCGAGGGCCAGATCCAAAGCGTATTGACCGCCTCCCGCGTCGATCTGGTCTGCCTGGCGGGCTTCATGCGCATCATGACGCCCGCGTTCGTCGACGCCTGGCGCGATCGCATGTTGAATATTCATCCCTCGCTTTTGCCGGCCTTCACGGGGCTCGACACGCATGCCCGCGCCATCGCGTCCGGTGTCAAGTTCACCGGCTGCACCGTCCACCTCGTCCGGCCCGATATGGATGACGGACCGATTCTCGGCCAAGCCGTTGTGCCTATTTTGAATACCGATACGGCATCGACTTTAGCCCAGCGCGTATTGGCCGCGGAGCATCGCCTTTATCCGAAAATCCTGGAACTGTTCGCTGCCGGTCTAGTCACCGTCGACGGCAATAAAAGCTCCACCATTTCGGACGTTAACGGAGAGTGGACCCGATTTTCACCGCAAGTTTGATCGACCCGGGGTTCAGCGTGCCTGTTTGGTTACCGTATCCCGATAAATTGACGCGCCTTGGGTCCATATCATGGACACTCCATCAACCCCGGTGTTAGTCAGACGAACCGGTTCGACATCATCGTGGGCAGCGTTCTTGACCTGAGACTGTTCCACGCTAAGGCCCGGTGCGTCCCGCCGTCGGTCCTTTGATGCCACAGTTCAAAATGTGAGCGCGGTGCGCATCAGGGCACTCGGCGCGCACCGGATCAAGCAGCCGCAAAAGGTGCGGCTCGGAGACGAAGGCATGACAATCCAACAGAACCTTGGTCATACCCAAGGTCTCGGCGAAACAAACAGCATCTGGTTCAAGCTGACGCTTCTGTCCAAGGGCAACCCGGACAACCCGATGCAGACGCTGCAGATGATGGCCGACCGATACGGTCCGGTCATCACCGTCAACATGGCTGACCAGCGCGTCGTCTTCCTCACCGAGCCTGAGCACTTCAAGCACGTGCTTGTCAGCAAGGCGGACGACTACATCAAGTACTTTGACGGCCTGAAGCCCGTCTTCGGCAAGTCGATGATCACGCACGACGGGGCGCTCTGGCAGAAGATCCGCATGCCGCAGCAACCGGCATTCCATCCCGATATGTTTGCCGAGTACATCCCCTACTTCCTGCAGGCCATCCACACGAAGATGGGTCTGTGGTCGAAGCTCGCCGAAACGGGCGAAGAGTTCGAAATGGTCGAGCAGACTTGGACGCTCGCCGCCGACATGATCTGCAAGGCGCTGTTCGACCGCGACATGCCGTTCAACCCGCACGTCGTCTTCAAGTGCGTAAAAACGTACACCGACGTGATGGAACACAAAGCCATCCGCATGCGGGTGCTGCACGGCGATGACATCAAGATGACGGATGAGAACGCGGCCAAGGCGATGGAGCTTTGGGCCAACGTTCCTCCCGCCGTCTTCGCCCAGAACCCGAACGAGGAACGCGAGCGCACGCTTCTCAAGATGATCGAAGCCGTTGTCGCAGACCCGAGCGTGCCCGAGTTCGATCAACAGCAGGCCATCGACGAACTGAAGCAATATCTCTGGGCCGGCACCGAGACCACGGCGCTGACGCTCGCCTGGGCGCTGTATTTGACCTCAAAAAATCCCGATGCCGCCAACCGCATCCGCAAGGAAGGCGAGACGGTTTACGGCGATCGTGAACCGACCGCGGCCGACTATTCCGCCCTCGCCTACACACGCGCAGTGATCCAGGAAACGATGCGCATCTACCCCCCGATTTGGGGGCTTATTCGCGTCGCGACCAAGCCCGATATCATTGGCGGCAAGGAAATCAAGCCCGGCGACCGCGTCGTGATATTCGCCTATGGCGCACACCACAACCCACGCTTCTGGCCCGAACCCGAGGAATTCCGCCCCGAACGCTGGATGGGCAGCACCAAGGGGCAGGTGAAATATTCCTACCTGCCGTTTGGCGGCGGCAAGCGCTCATGCATCGGCGGTGCGATGAGTCAGGTGGAGAACACCCTCGCACTCTCCATGCTGCTGCGCCGCTTCCGCCCCGAATACCTGGGCAAGGAACCGCCCGGTTTTTCCGGAACGGTCACGCTGACGCCGAAGGGCGGCCTCAAATTCCGCGTCTGCGAACTGAGCTAAAGTTCGACGGTGATGACCTCACCATAACGCGGCACCAGCCCTGGCCAGTCCGCAACCGGCGCAGCCGACAAGGTCCCGCGTATCGCCGCAATGGGGCCGCCGTGGCAGATGGCGAGCGCGGGCGACGGCCCAGCACGAACATCCGCAAGCCAAGCCATGGCCCGGTCGCGCATCTCAAATGTCGTCTCACCCGTTCCGCCGGGCCTAAAGCTGGCCGGCGCTTTGACAAGCCCCATCATCGCGTCCCCGCTTGTCGTGTAGATCTGGTCCCAGGTCAGACCCTCCCAGCCGCCGAAGTTGCACTCGGCCAGCCGCGGTTCAACGACAAAGCTGCCGAGCTTTGTAGCTTGGGCCACAAGCGCACCAAGGAAACGGGCGCGCCGCAAGGGTGAAACGTACAGTGTCGGTGCCGCGAGCCGCGCCAACTCCGGTGCGAGTGTTCGGGCAGCGCTCCGGCCGTCACGACTGAGCCCGACATCGCTGGCCCCATAACACCGGCCTGCCCAATGCGCCGCCACAGCTGTATGTCGGACAAGGTGGACGACCCTCATTGCTCAACTCTCGCGCGCCAGCGCCAGCGTCGTAAGGATCGTGCCGGCGTATGCCGAAAACCCGAGGCAATCGCCGGTGACGCCGCCGAGCCGCCGCATCAGATACGTGCGCAGCCAAGCAATGAAAACGCCGCATGCGACGACAGCAAAAACGATGCCGGCAAAATCATGCACGGCTGCAAACAGCACAACCGGCGCGCTCCAAGCCGCACCGCGCGCGAACGTGCCCCAGTCCGCCACCTGCCCGACGTCCTTGGCCAACCCCTCCCGCGCGGCGACGGGCGGGACGACGGCCATCACCGCCAAGATAACGAGCCGCGCCATCATGCCTGCGATGACCAACGCCGCTACAGCCGACCAGACACTGTCAAGCGCGATGAGCCCGCCCGCCCGCAATGCGACAGCAAGCACAAGACCGAGAGCACCGTAGCTGCCGATGCGGCTGTCTTTCATGATCCGCAAAACGTCCTCACGCGTCCAACCACCGCCGAACGCATCACAGAAGTCGGCGACCGCATCTTCGTGAAACGCCCCCGTCAGCCGCGCTTCCACCGCCAGCGCTGCGATCACGGCCAGCGGCAGCGGCAGCACGCTGTCGAAAATGAGCAGCGCCAGTGCCGTCAGCGCGCCGACACCCGCGCCGATGACCGGAAAGAATTGCAGCCCCCGCTTGATGTCTTCGGGAAATGTCGCCAGATCGCGCGTCTCCCCGCCGGGCACCGGAATACGGGTGAGGAATTGCACAGCGGTGAAAAACGCCCGCGGCCAGGGCGCTTCATGCCAAGCCGCACGACCGGCCTGTAAGTTCATGCGCCCCCGGCTCCAGCAATGACCTCATCGAGTTTGGCGACATCGACGAGAAGTGCAGCCGCTGCATCCAGCATCGGCAGGATCAGCAGCGCACCCGTCCCTTCACCCAGGCGCAGGCGCCAATCGAGAAAAGGCACGAGGCCAAGCCGCTGCAAGGCCACAGCATGCGCCGGCTCCGCGCTGACATGGGCGGCAATGGCCGTTTCGAGCGCCGCAGGATCGACGGCCTGCGCGACAATGGCCGCTGCGCCGGATACCACGCCGTCCAGAATGACCGGCAAGTCGGCATCCGCTGCCGCAGCGATTGCACCCGCCATCGCAACAATTTCGAACCCGGCAACGCTCGCCATCGCCGCCACGGGATCGTCCTCGATCATGTCGCGTGCCCGCGCCACCGCGCCCCGCACCACATCCCGCTTACGCTGCAGCGTCTCATCTGTTGCCCCAGCGCCCGAGCCGACCAGCGCATCGCTGTCGACTTCGCAGCCAAGTGCAATGAGCGCCGCGGCGGCCGTCGTATTACCGATGCCGATTTCCCCGACCGCGAGGATCCGCATGCCGTCCGCGCGTGCCTCGGCAACCGCCGCCTGCCCCGCCATCCAGGCCAGCCAGAATGCATCCGAAGTCATGGCCGGTGCGCTGGCCAGGCTCGCAGTGCCTCGCCCGACGCGCCGGTCGCGGTAAACGTCGCCGGCCGGCGCGGCGCTCATCACCGAACCGACATCGACGAGTACCACCGACGCATCGAATGCAGCAGCCAGCGCCGAACACGAGGCCCGCCCCGACGCGATGACACCGATCATCGCTGCGGTGACAGCTTGCGGCCAGATGCCAACCCCATCAGCCACGACGCCATGATCACCAGCGAACACGAGGAGCCGTCGCGGCTTTGTCTGCGGAGCAAGCGTGCCCTGGATCGAACCAAGCCGCACGGCAAGGTCTTCCAGACGGCCAAGACTGCCCTTGGGCTTGGCCAGCCGGTCGAGATGGGCTGCAACGATGTCCGGATCAATCATTCACGTCTCCGGCGGGTAGAAACAGGATCGGGCCCGCGAAGGGCCCGATGCATTTGCGGTAGGGGACGCATGACCGTCAATCAACCGACGATCTCGTCGAGACGGAAATTGAGTGCGATTTCACGCTCGGCCGCGGCCGCGCTGTCCGACCCGTGCGAGGAATTCTCGCCCTTGGAAATGGCAAAAAGCTTACGGATCGTGCCCTCGGCAGCTTCCTTGGGGTCCGTGGCGCCCATGACTTCCCGATACGTCGCGATCGCATTTTCGCCTTCGAGGACCTGAAGAACGATCGGCCCGGAGGTCATGAAATCGCACAATTCGCCGTAAAACGGCCGCGCCTTGTGTTCCTCATAGAACTTCTCCGCCTGCGCCCGCGTCCAGCGCACCCTCTTTTGGGCGATGATGCGCAGCCCGGCTTTCTCGATCACGGCATTGATCGCACCCGTCAGACTACGCTTGGTTGCATCGGGCTTGATCATGGAAAAGGTGCGCTCGATAGCCATCGTCTGGTCTCTCCAGTGAATTTTTCAAAATGTTTGGTGGGTTGCGGGCTTATAGCTGCGCCACCCGGGCGCAGCAAGTCGCCCTGGGCGAGACTATTCGCCTGCGGCAGATACGCAGGCTTTGCCCCTGATCTGGCCCGAACCGCGCCCAGTTCATGCCCGGATTGTGTGACAGAGAAACGAAGAGTTTGGGTGCGAAAACAACCGCCACCGGGGCCATTGACCAGTTAGATTGACACCTGCGACGACGCTGAAGACCGTCTTAGCGCCTAAATTGAAAGGCCGTACCGTCATCCAAGAAAGTCTAATTCCGTGTCCCGATTGACGCCCGCCATGCGAAAGTCCACGAATCCCGGCAACATTGAATCGCCGGATCGACCTGGGCGCCGATGCTCGGCTGGTAGGCCGTGGCATCCGGCTTGGTATGCGCCCATGGCTCCCGCCGGACAAAACGAGGCGTGCTCGTGACCGAAACGACGACTGAAGACAACGTCTGGTACCTTGCGCGCGATGGCAAGCAGCACGGGCCGTTGACACACCTCGAAATGACCAAGCTGGTCGAGCTCGGCCATCTGCGGCCGACCGATCTCGTCTGGCGTCCAGGTTTTACCGATTGGCGCCCCGCACCAACGATCTTCGCGCCACCGCAAGCCGCAGTGGCAGCAGCCTCTCCATCACCGGTGGCCGCCGCACCTTCGACGCGCAGCGCAGCCCCCTCGACATTCGAGCCGGCGCCTAAGCCCGAACCATCGACGACCGCCCCGGCCACGACCTCGCCACAGCCTTCGTTCGCGGCATTGTCGGCGAAAGGTGAAACGGCGAAGTCTGAACCCGCATCGCCGGAGCCATTCCGCTTCGAATTCCCCCGCGCTGACCGCGCGCGTCCAGAATCTGCTCGTCCAGAACCAGCCCCACAAGAATCTGCCCGACCAGAACCGGTCCGCGACCCGTTTCAAAGCAAGCCTGAACCCCGCCTGGGCGAAGCACGCCAACCGCAGCCCATCGCATTCGACACGCGGGGCCTCCGGCCCACCGGCACGGCCTCGCAATTCGGTACCGCTCCCGCCGCAACCGACCCCGGTTTCGAGCCCGAACCGTTCCGCATGGACCCTTCCTACGAAGAACCTGCGCCGGTCAGAAAGGGCCGTGGCACCGGCGTGGCACTCAGTCTCCTCTTAGCCATCGGCGGTCTGACCGCAGGCGGCTACATCTACCGCGACGCCATCAAAGCCTCGCTTCAAGGCATCGGGACAGCATCCGTCAACTTGCCGGTCGTCGCCGCGCCTTCCGGAGGCAGCGGCGCGGCGCCGTCCGCAGCGCCCGAAGCTGTCACTCCCGTCGTCGCGGCCGTTGAACCGCAGCCCACGCCAAAACCCGCAGCCCCGATCACGGCCGTCGATGCCGGCTGGGAGGCATCGCCTTTCTGGAGCCTCGCCAAGAGCGAATTCCCGCAGTGGTATGCGGAGCGTGTCCGAGAGACCGGCGAAATGAAAGCCGCCAGCCAGCCCGAAGCCGACATCGACCGCAAACTCGCCGAGCAGATCGTCGTGCTGCGCCGCCAGAATGCATCGAAAGCGCTGGCCGCCAGCCCTGTCCGTCTCAAGGAGATTGCCGAAACCTTCATTGCCAATCTTAGCGCCATGCAGAGCCAGAGCGTTGACGCTTGCTATGAGTTTATCGGCAAAGGGGAATTGACACCGGCCGCCGCGGCCGTCGTTCAAAAGCCGCTCGAAGGTGCTCCCCTGCACAATCAGTTGAAGGCCGTGTTTGTTGCCGTCGTCGAAGGCCAGCAAAATCCGGTCACGCGCTCCTCGCCGCTGACAACCGATTACAACCTTCTGGCTGCCGAGTTAGGCACAATCGGCTGGAGCCAGGCGGACATCCAGCTGTTTGCCGACCCGAAGGCTCTGTCGGAAGCCCCGCGCGACCGCGTGTGTCGAATGGTCAAAGACTGGTTCACAGCGCATCTGGCGGTGAAGGACGACGCGGCCCGCGAACGGCTGTTGTTCGAAACCCTTCGGCTGGTGATCGCCGGCTAATCGATCACAACAACCGCAGCTGACCACCCGCCGCCACCGGCGGCGTAAAGAGATCCGTCCGCAAAGCCTGTCGCCGCTGGTTAAGTCCGAGACGCTTCAATGCCAGGCGGAAGCGCTGCGCGACCTGATCGGCATAAGGCCCTTGCCCGCGGCCGCGCAAACCAAACGCAGCCACGTAGTCCTTGCCACCGTGCATGGACTGCAGCAGATGCAGCACCCGCTTGGCACGATCGGGAACTTCAGTGGCAAGCCACTCGCGAAAGAGGTCCTTTAACTCCAGCGGCAGCCGCAGCATGACATATCCGGCCTGCTGCACGCCCACCGCCTTGGCCGCAGCCAGTATGGTCTCAATCTCATGATCGTTGAGCGAAGGAATGACCGGCGCCACCATGACAGCCGTCGGAATGCCGGCCGCGCTCAACTGCCGGAGAGCATCGAGTCGACGTGACGGCGTCGATGCGCGCGGCTCCATGCGCCGCGCCAGATGCCGATCGAGCGTCGTGACCGAAAGCGCCACCTTGGCCAACCCGCGCGCCGCCATGCGCTGCAAAATATCGATATCGCGCACGACCAACGCCGACTTGGTCACGATGCCGACCGGATGCCCTGTCTTTTCGAGGACTTCGAGCACCGAGCGCGTGATGCGCTGTTCCCGCTCCACAGGCTGGTAGGGATCGGTATTCGTACCCAGCGCCATCGTTGCCGGCAAATAGCCCCGTGCGGACAGTTCTTTTTCCAGAAGCGCCGCTGCATTCGGTTTGGCATAAAGCTCGGTCTCGAAATCGAGCCCGGCCGAATGGCCAAGAGTGCAGTGTGAGGGTCGCGCATAGCAATAGATGCAGCCGTGTTCACATCCTCGATACGGATTGATTGACCTGTCGAACGAGATGTCGGGGCTATCGTTGCGCGTTATGATGGTTCGGGCCGTGTCGATGTGCACGCGCGTTTTAAGCGGCGCCAGATCCTCTTCCGGCTGCCATCCATCTTCGAAGGCCACACGCGCGTCGGCTTCGAACCGCCCGCTGGCATTCGAAAGAGCGCCACGGCCGCGCCGCCGGTCTGGCAGGGCCTGCACGTCCGCCCGCTCCAAAAGCACGTCGGCCGCTTCTTTCGCCATGACGTTTGCCTCGCTGCTTGCTGGTTTTGTATGCCTACCACCCAATAAAGAACATAACAAGAACAAAATGTCGGGCGCTTACGGTGGCTGCTGCGAAACGGGGTCTTGTTGCCGTTCGGACGGCATGCCATCGGTGTGCGTCATGATCTCAGTCATCATCCCGACGCTCAACGCCGAAAAAGACCTCGCGCCGACACTGGCCGCACTCATCCCCGCAGCCGTGGACGGCTTTATCCGGGAAGTCATCGTCGTCGACGGAGGCTCAAGCGATGCAACGCTGACGATCGCCGAGAACGCCGGCGTCGACATCATCGAAACGGCGCGCGGGCGTGGGCTTCAGTTGCGAGCAGGCGCCCGGCGTGCCCGCTTTCCGTGGCTCTTGGTTCTCCACGCGGATACCGAATTGGGGCTCGGCTGGGAAACCGTGGCCGGCAATTTCATTGAGAAAGTCAACACCGGCCGCCTGCCACAAGCCGCCGCCGCATTCCGCTACCGTTTGCTCGACGACGGCTGGCGACCGCGTCTGCTGGAACAGGCCGTCGCCTTACGCTGCGCCCTCTTTCGACTTCCATATGGCGATCAAGGACTGCTCATTTCGCGTGTCCTCTATGACGAAATCGGCGGTTTCAGCGAAATGCCCGTGATGGAAGATGTCGATCTCATGCAGCGCGTCGGACGCAACCGGCTACGCATGCTCAACGCCGATGCACTGACAAGTGCCACTCGCTATCACCGCGACGGCTATGTAAGGCGCATCCTGCGCAACCAAGCCTGCCTCGCTCTCTATGCCGTCGGCGTTTCTCCCAAACGCATCCAGCATTTCTACGCCAACGAGCGGGGCGCGGAGCGCCTAGCCCCAGCCGCCAGGGAACGGCCCACGGGATCTTGAAAATGGATCGGGTCCCCCGCGCGCGTCCGTCCATGACCCCGCGACGCTGGCTTGTGATGATGGTCAAGGTTCCTACGGCCGGTCGCGTCAAGACACGGCTGGCACGCGGCATCGGAACCATTCCGGCGACAAGCTTCTACCGCCACGCAGTGGCCGGTCTCGCTGGCCGCCTCGTCAATCAGCGTCGGTGGACCCTTGTCCTTGCCGTCGCGCCGTCAGCCGAACGCCGCTCCCCTGCTCTGCCCCCTGTCGAGATGCGGGTCGGCCAGCGAGCAGGTGACCTCGGCCAGCGGATGCAGGCCCTCTTCGACACCTTGCCGAACGGACCGGTTCTGATCATCGGTTCGGATGTTCCAGGCATATCTCAATCAGCGATTGCCGGGGCATTTCAAATGCTGGAAGGCGCCGATGCCGTGATCGGCCCCTCACCCGACGGCGGATACTGGACCATTGGCTTAAGCCGCCGGCCGCGTCGTCTGCGCCCCTTCGCTCATGTCCGCTGGTCGACCGATCAGGCGCTGGCGGGAACATTATGCAATCTCGCCGGCCGCCGTGTTGCGATTGCCCCCACTATGCATGACATCGATGAGGCTGATGACCTGCAGCGTGATCGCCGGCGCGGCCGCCGCATCATTGCGCCCGGTAGCTGAGCGCGCCCGGCTGATTGTCATCCGCACTCAAGCGGCCGAGGCGTGCACCTCCACCATGACCGGCATACAGACGTCGATCCGCTGCTTGTCGAGCGGTACAGTGCTGGGGTTGTCGAGATAAATCTCGATCACCGGCCGGCGGCTATCAACGATGACGCCCTGGCTGGGCACCCACTCGTTGCGCAGCTGCGAGATGGTGTGGGCAAGCCCGACAACGCCGCCCGTGTGGCGGCGGCGCGCGTAGGCCCCGCCCGGCAGTCGCCGGATGAGGAAGTGATCGGGAATAAGCCGCCGCGCTTCTGCAACCAACTCGACCGAGGCCTGATAGCGGCACTGCGCTGGCGCCGTTTGGCGCGGATCGTCAAGCAGCAACCCATACCCCGTTCCGACCGACCGGATCAGCCCCGTATCGTTGAGCCAGGCAAAAATGTCATTCCAAGCCTTGGCTGCCGAGGTCGCGTAGGGTCCCGTGGCGCGAACCGTCGCCACATTCAGCGGTCGTAGATAGACGAAGTTGTTGGTCACTTGACGTCTCCCCCTGCCCGCTGGCTGCTGGCTGGCTTGGTATGTGCCGATTGCTATCGGCGTTCTGGGAGGACCATATCAGTCGCGCATTCAAGCCCGTTTAAATCGGTCGCTAAAACTTGCGCGCAATTCGACGTAAATTAACGCGCAATACTCACTGCGGAAGGATTTCTTCACCACGCCGCCGCGTCACGTCGAACGCCCTTTCAAGACCTCCCGCACACTCAAAATATCCAGCCAAACCTGGCGTTTTGCGATGGGTGTGCGCACCAAATAGGTCGGATGCAGACTGGCAATCACCGGTACGTTCAAGTCCCCGATCGCAAGCGTCTGCCAGCGCCCGCGGATTTTTAAAATGGGTTCATCGGTGCGTAAAATATGTTTGGCGGCAGCCTGACCGAGGATGAGCAGAGCCCGTGGTGACACAAGTTCGATTTGACGCTCTAGAAATGGACGGCAGCTGTCGAGTTCTAGCTGAGTGGGTGGACGGTTCCCGGGCGGTCGCCAATAAATGAGATTTGCGATGTGGACATCGTTCTCCGTCCATCCCGCAGCTGCCAGTATCCTATCAAGCAGGTTTCCCGCAGGGCCGACGAAGGGGCGCCCCTCCATATCTTCATCCCGCCCCGGCGTGTCGCCGATGACCATGAGCGGGGCCTGAGCCGCGCCCCGGTAGAAACACACGCTCTTTGCCGTCGCCTTCAGCGAGCAACCCTCAAACGTCGTCAAACTGCGTTGCAAGTCTTCAAGACTAGTCGCCTGGCGCGCCGCCGCCTTGGCCGCGGCTATTGCCCCATCCGGTACCGACGCCGTGAACTTGCGGAGAGGAGCCGGCGGGCCGGCGGGCCGAGCCGGCTTGATCTGCGGCGCATTGGATGCCCCACCAGGACGCGCGGAACGCGCGGCCGTCGAATACGTGTCCGGCATAGCGGAGCCGTCGCGATCGTGCGCCACGACAACAGCTTCGCTTGCCCCGGCAAGATCGAAATCCCGGCCAGGGGCAGTGGCATCCGCGGCCAGCCAATCCACGGCCACATCGGCGACGACTGCATCCGCCCCCATGGCAAGGGTCCACTCTAGCGCGGCGGTTAGGATCAATCGGTTCGGGTCAGCCATGTCGGCACCTTTATCCGGCAACGTCTGCAAGTCCACCACCGCAAGTTTCCCGTTCCTGTGACCGAACGCCCGCTTTGCTTGACGCTGCCGGGGACACAACCTAATCGAAACCACTCTTCTTTCCCAAAGACTGTGCCAGCCCTCCACCAGAACCGAAGGACCACTTCGAGATGGACGTAGAAGCATTTGAGCTGCCGCCGCGCGAGGCCATGGAGTTCGACGTCGTCATCGTCGGCGCTGGCCCGGCCGGGTTGTCAGCCGCAATCCGTCTGAAGCAGCTCGCGGCCGAAACCGGACGCGAGATCTCCGTGGTAGTCCTGGAAAAGGGTTCTGAAGTCGGAGCCCACATTCTGTCCGGCGCCGTCATCGACCCCGTCGGCATCAATCGCCTGATCCCCGATTGGAAGGCAAAAGGTGCGCCGATCACAACGCAAGTGACCGCTGACCGATTTCTGATCCTGGGGCCGCAAGGCGACATCAGCCTGCCCGCCGCCCTGATGCCGCCTCTGATGAGCAACCACGGCAATTACATCATTTCGCTGGGCGCGCTGACCCGTTGGCTCGGTGAACAGGCCGCAGAATTGGGCGTCGAAATCTACCCCGGCTTTGCCGCCGCTGAAGTTCTCTACGACGACAAAGGAGCGGTTGTCGGCGTGGCAACCGGCGACATGGGCGTTTCCCGTGACGGGACACCGAAAGACACGTTCGTTCGCGGCATGGAACTGCGCGGCAAATACACATTCATTGCCGAAGGTGTGCGCGGGTCGCTGGCCAAACAGCTGATCAGTAAATTCGCACTCGACGCGAATGCTGAGCCGCAGAAGTACGGCATCGGTCTCAAGGAGCTGTGGGAGGTTCGCCCCGACAAGCATCAGCCCGGTCTCGTGCAGCATTCCTTCGGCTGGCCCTTGACCAATCGTACCGGTGGCGGCTCGTTCGTCTACCACTATGGCGACAACCTCGTTGCCGTAGGGTTCGTCGTCCACCTCAACTACGAAAACCCGTACCTCTCCCCCTACGATGAGTTTCAGCGCTTCAAAACCCATCCCGCGATCAGCAGCACATTTGAAGGCGGCAAGCGCATATCGTATGGCGCCAGAGCCATCACCGAGGGCGGCTGGCAGTCATTGCCCAAACTCGATTTCAAAGGTGGGGTGCTTCTGGGTTGCTCCGCTGGTCTCGTCAATGTTCCGCGCATCAAAGGCAGCCACAACGCGATGCTGTCGGGCATCGAAGCCGCCGAAGCCGCGTTCGAGGCCATCGGCGCCAATCGCGCCCACGATGAACTGACGACCTATGACACGGCGGTTCGCGATGGCGAGATCGGTGCCGATTTGAAACGCGTGCGCAATTCCAAGCCGATGTGGTCGCGCTTCGGCACGGCCATCGGCATCCCGCTCGGCGGCATCGACATGTGGCTGCGCACGATCTTCGCCGGCTGGTCGCCGTTTGGAACCTGGGGGCACGGCAAGTCGGACGCGGCAAGTCTCAAACCCGCCGCCGATTTTGAGCCGATTGCCTATCCCAAGCCGGATGGCGTCTTGACCTTCGACAAACTGACGAGCGTGTCGTTCTCAGCGACCAACCACGAGGAAGACCAACCGGTTCATCTCAAGTTGACCGATCCCACCATCCCAATTGCGATCAATTTGCCGACATGGGCCGAGCCGGCACAGCGCTATTGCCCGGCGGGTGTCTATGAAGTCGTACGCGACGATCGTGGCACGCCGCGCTTCCAGATCAACGCGCAGAACTGCGTCCACTGCAAGACGTGCGATATCAAGGACCCGAGCCTCAACATAACGTGGGTTTGCCCCGAAGGCGGCGGCGGCCCCAACTACGCCGAGATGTGACCCAGGCCAGATCCTGCCAACCACAGCGCGCCGCCTTCAAATCAAACGTGAAGGCGGCGGCCCCAACTACGCTGAAATGTGATCAAGGCTCTCGTCCGTCCACCACAGCGCGCCGCCTTCAAAACGTCAGCTGAAGGCGGCGGCGGCCCCAACTACGCCGAGATGTGACCCAGGCCAGATCCTGCCAACCGCAGTGCGCCGCCTTCAAATCAAACGTGAAGGCGGCGGCGGCCCCAACTACGCTGAAATGTGATCAAGGCCAGATCCTGCCAACCACAGCGCGCCGCCTTCAAATCAAACGTGAAGGCGGCGGCCCCAACTGCGCCGAAATGTGACCCAGGCCAAAGCCGGTCCACTGCTGCGAAGGGATTACCGCTTGGGATTTTCGTTGCCGGCTGGAACATCGGCCGCGCCGTCATCGAGCGGATCATCCTGTGGTACCGCGACGGTGTCGCCCGGCCCCGGCTCACCTTCCACGGGGCCATCCTCGGGCGCCGGTTCGCCGACGTTTTCGCCCGCCGGTTCGTCCTCGGCAGCATTCGTCTCGTTCGCAATCGACAGTGGCTCGTCCCGCGCTTCCAGGGCGCGAGCGTGAGGTGCAAACATAAGTGCGGCGGCCAACAGCCCAACCGCAAGGGTTGCCGGTGCGCGAAAGTTGGCCGTAAGGGGTCGAAGCATCATTTTGCTCCCGCAAAGCGCAGGTCCTGACCCGCCAATTGAGTTTAGCCGAGACCGCATCCGCAGTTGAGCCATTTTGATGTCCGATAATCAGACAGGGTAAAAACTTTGATTCAAGCTTCACGTCTGTCGCCAAGCTGCCGCAGACTTTGCTAGAATTGGACTTGGAGTTTGGCGCACAATTGCGCGCAACACCTGACGACAAAAGGAAAAAGCCTCTATGCGAGCACGTTTGTCGCCGCCACTCGCCCCATCCTCGATCCGCTTTGTGATGGTTGCGGCGGTATTCGCCGCCGGTGCCTCACCCGTTAGGGCGGAGACTGACGAATTTGCCGACATGTCGCAATCTTTGTCAGGCAGCTATCTCGCCGGCCGGTTCGCGCGGGCTGAAAACGATATGGGCAATGCGGCCCAGTTTTATTCGACGGCGCTCGTATTCGATCCAACCAGCGACATGCTGTACGAGCAGGCACTCCTCATGGAGGCGTCACGAGGCTCCTGGGACCGCGCCATGCGGCTCGCGGAAAATCTGGTCAAGATGGAGCCCGACCATCGCATGGCGCAGATGTTCCTGGGCCTTGGAGCATTCCGCAACGGCGATTGGAACAAGGCCGAGAAAAACTTCCGCGCCGCAGCGTCCGGACCGATCGGCGAATTGACAAGCTCGCTGGCGATGTCGTGGATACTTTTGGCCGAGAAGAAGCAGACCGAGGCTCTCGATCTTCTCGTCGTGCCGCGACAGGCTGAATGGGCGCAGTTCTATCTGCGCTACCACCGCGCGCTCATCGCCGACGTCGCCGGTCGCCACAGCGAAGCCCAGCAAGCCTACGATAAAATCTTCAAGCAGGATGGGCGCACGCTGCGCACTGCCCTGGCGTACACCCGCAGCCTCGCCAAAGCCGGCAACATCAAAGGCGCCAAGGCGATCCTGAAAGAGCATATCGAAAAATCGCAAGGCGAAGGCCATACGCTGGCGCGTTCTCTGGCCAAAGAACTCGACGCTCCAAATCCTCAGATTTCGCTGCTCGTTTCGGACCCCTCACAAGGTCTGGCCGAAGTCTTCTACGGCCTGGGTGAATCGCTCATCGGCGAAGGGGCCGTTGGCGTCGGCATCGTCTATCTGCAAATGGCGCTCTACTTGGAGCCACAACATCCGTTTGCGCTGGCCGCGCTAGCCAACGCGCATGAAGCCAACCGCCAGTACGCCGAGGCAATCGCCACCTACGATCGCATCCCGAAAGGCTCGCCGCTCGAACCGGCAATCGAGATTCGCAAGGCGTTCAATTTGAATTCGCTTGAAAAGCCGGACGAGGCTCGCGCGGTGCTCGAGCGGCTGCTCGATCTGAAGCCGCCGACGGCGGCTGTGTCTCCCGCCCCGCCGGAGGCAAGCAAGACGCCGGACCTGCCACCCATCGATCTTCGCGGCGACGCTCTGCGACTGGGCTCCACAGGCGCTGCCGTGACACAGCTGCAGACAGCACTCGATCGTTTGGGCATCAATACCGGCGGCACGCCGGACGGACGTTTCGGCATTGCCACCCGTACCGCCGTGCAGTCATTCCAGCGGGCCAACGGCCTCAGCGTCGACGGGATAGCCGGTCAGCAGACCGTTGATAAGATGCTGATGCAGGCGAATGCATCCGGCGGCGCCACCTTGCCACCCACGGCAAGCGACAATTCACTCGATTCAAGTGAACGGCTGCAGGCCCTCGATGCCCTCGGCAATATTCTGCGCTCGCGAAAACAATATGCCGATGCCGTTGACGTCTACAATCGTGCCATCGCTATGATCGGTAAGCCGGACCGCCGTCATTGGGTCTATTACTACGCCCGCGGCACATCCTATGAGCGGCTCAAGAACTGGCCACCCGCCGAAACCGACTTGAAGAAGGCGCTCGAACTGTACCCCGACCAGCCGCTCGTACTGAATTACCTCGGCTACTCGTGGATCGACCAGGGCCTAAATCTCGATGAAGGCATGCGACTGATCGAACGCGCGGTATCCGTCAAACCCGACGACGGGTATATCGTCGACAGCCTGGGCTGGGCTCATTACAAGCGCGGCAATTACGCCGAAGCCGTTCGTTACCTTGAGCGGGCCGTTGAACTGCGCCCCGATGATGCCGTCCTCAACGACCATTTGGGCGACGCGCTTTGGAAAGTTGGCCGCGTCCGTGAAGCGCGCTTCCAGTGGGATCAGTCGCTATCCCTGAGGCCTGAGCCCGAAGACGCTTTGAAAACCCGGCGCAAGCTGGAAGAGGGCCTTGTCACGGTCGAACATAAGATCCCGAAGGTCGCAAACAGCATCGATGGCGACACGCCCGAGAAGCCATCGACGCCCTGATGACGGCCGGACCCGACACCGTCACCGAACACGCACGGGCAAAAATCAATCTGACCCTTTCCGTGCTTGGACGGCGCGGCGACGGCTATCACGAGCTTCTCAGTCTCGTAGCCTTCGCCGATACGGCCGATAGATTGAGTGTCGATCCGGCCGGGCCTCCGGGCCTTGTCGTCAAAGGTCCCTTTGGCGCCGCCATCGACGGCCCAAATCTCGTAACCGCCGCGCTCGAACTGATCGTGACCGTGGCGCCGAGCCTCTCGATCGGTGAGGTGACGCTCGTAAAATCACTCCCCGTGGCCGCGGGACTCGGTGGCGGCTCGTCCGATGCGGCGGCCCTGTTGCGTGCCGTCCGCGCAGCCTATCCCGCCGCCTCCGGCCTGGATTGGATGGCACTCGCCCGCCGCCTCGGCTCCGACGTGCCGGTTTGCTTCGAAAATCGAGCAACCTGGATGAGTGGCGCCGGCGAAAACTTGCACGGCCTCGGCCAACCGTTGCCACGCCTCAATGCGGTGTTGGTCAACCCTCGCGCGGATGTTCCGCACGACAAGACCGCGCGCGTTTTTCGCGCCTTTGCCGCGCCGGCCCTGGCAGTCTCCAGCGGCGGCACCGCAACCGCCCTTCCCGCGATCCCCGATCGCGCCGAACTTTTGGCGTTGATGCGCCGCGCGGGCAACGACCTTGAGGCCCCCGCGACTGCCGTTGTTCCGCAAATAGCAGAGGTTCTCGACGCACTCGAAGCCTGTTCGGGTGTGGAGATCGCCCGTCTGTCGGGGGCCGGGCCAACGTGTTTTGCAATCTTTGCTGATGTGGCAGCAGCAGCAGCGGCCGCGACGGCGCTGACCACAGCTCATCCGGATTGGTGGATCAAACAAGCTGTCATCGGCTGAATAGGCGCTTTTGCGTCAGTGCCCGCGATTGACAGAAAAAGCGATGACCTCTTCCATGGCCGACTTGTGCGCACTGTCGGGGAAAATGGCGAGCGCATCGCGCGCAACTGCGCCATAGGCCCTCGCCCGCTCCATGGTCGCTTCCAGCGCCTTATGCTTCTTCATCAGACCTATGGCATGGTCCAGGTCATCATTGCCGATGTCGCCCTCGACGATCGTCCGGTTCCAGAAGGCGCGCTCCGTCTCATTGCCACGGCGAAATGAGAGAATGAGAGGCAAGGTGATCTTGCCTTCGCGGAAATCGTCGCCGACGGATTTGCCGAGCTTGCGGCTATCGCCGGAATAATCGAGCGCGTCGTCGACCAGCTGGAATGCGAGTCCGAGATTTTTGCCATACGAGCGCATCGCCGCCTGCTCTTCCGACGGGCGCGCGGCGAGCGCTGCACCGACTTCGGCCGCGGCTAGGAACAGTGCAGCTGTCTTGGCGTTGATGATGGCGAGGTAGTCATCCTCCGTCGTAGAGGTGTTCTTGGCCGCCGCAAGCTGCATCACCTCGCCTTCCGCGATGACGGCGGCAGCATTCGACAGGATTTTCAAAACCTGCATGTTGCCGACTTCGACGAGCATCCGGAACGCCTGTCCAAGCAGAAAATCGCCGACCAGAACGCTCGCCTGGTTGCCCCAGATCAGCCGTGCTGTCTTGCGTCCACGGCGCGCATCGCTTTCGTCAACGACGTCGTCATGCAGCAACGTGGCCGTATGCATGAATTCAATGGCCGACGCGGTCCGAATGTGGCCGTTGCCGGGGTATCCGCACATTTTGGCTGAGGCAAGCGCCAACATCGGCCGCAACCGCTTACCGCCCGACGCGATCAGATGGTGAGCCAACTCGGGAATGAGATCGACGTCGGAAACGGCCTTGTCGAGGATAATGCGGTTGATCGCCTCCATGTCCTCGTTGACGAGGTCCAGCAGCGGTTCCAGGCTTTCCGATCCCGGCCGCGCGTCATCAAAGGGGACTACGACACCCACAGGCTCTTCCTCTCAAAGTTTCCGGCGTTTGCTATAGCGGCATCCACTCTGCATATTCTTTGGCACTTTGCCGCACAAGTCGGCAACTTTGAGAGAGGTATTCCAATGCGCGAACTGATGCGGGTCACCGATCCTGTCCTCATCAGCTATGTCGATGCGCTTCTGCGCGGCGCCGGCTTCCAACCCGTGTTTCTCGACCGAAATATGAGCGTTCTAGAGGGTTCCCTCGGCATATTGCCGTGCCGGGTCCTCGTCGACGAAGCGGACTGGCATGCCGCCCGCCGCGTCGTCATTGGTGCGGACCTCGGTCACTGGATCATCGAAGAGGCAGGATCATGACTGCGTCCGACAACCACCAGACGTTGCCGTCAGACATCATGCCGGACAATGCGGACGTCACCGAAGACACCTTCCTTGGCGACCGTCTCAGTCTCCTTCAGCCGGCACGCGGCTACCGCGCTGGCATCGACGCCGTTCTGTTAGCCGCGACCGTTGCCGATTTCGTTTCCAAACCAATGTCCGTGTTGGATTGTGGCGCTGGCGTTGGCACCGTTGGCCTGTGCGTTGCCGCCCGCTGTCCAAATGCGCGCGTCACCCTCGTCGAACGCGAACCTGCGTTGGTAGCTCTTGCCTACAGCAATGTCGCTCGCAACGGTTTTGCCGACACGGTTAACGTTGTCGTGGGGGATGTCGCGGCGCCGGCCAACCACCCGGATGCGCCGCGCGTGGCGCCGGAAAGCTTCGATGTCGTCCTTGCCAATCCGCCGTTTCACGACACGGCCGGCGGCACCCGGGCCAGCAACGCTCTCAAACGCGTTTCTCACGCCATGGACGCCAGCGAACTGGACGCCTGGATCAGATTTGCAGCGCGCGCATGCCGGCCGGGGGGGCGCGTCACGCTCATTCACAAGGCCGATGCGCTCCTACCTCTCCTTGAGGCTCTGAAAGACCGTTTTGGCGGCCTCACAATAACGCCAATACAGCCCCACGCCACAAAACCGGCGATTCGCATCCTCGCTTCCGGTATCAAAGGGAGTCGCGCTCCGCTGATCCTAGCGTCACCTGTCGTGCTGCACGATGACGGCGGCGCGTTTACGCCTTATGTCGGCCGAGTTTTGCGCCAGGGTGCGCCACTCGGCGTCCCCGTGGCCAATACCGACAACGCCGAGCAACTGAAGGATTGATCACCAGCATGTGGCCGTTCACACGCACGCCAACTGTCCCCGTACTGCGGCTATCCGGCGCCATCGGCATGGTGTCCCCTCTGCGAGCCGGCTTGTCCATCGCTTCTCTCGCCGAGCCGCTGCAGAAGGCGTTCGAAATGTCGAAAACGCCTTCCGTCGCGCTGATCGTGAATTCACCGGGCGGCTCGGCAGTCCAGTCGAGCTTGATCTTGAAGCGTATTCGCGCGCTGGCCATTGAGAACAAGAAAAAGGTCCATGTCTTCTGCGAAGACGTCGTGGCTTCGGGCGGCTACTACATCGCCATTGCGGGCGACGAGATTTACGCCGAACCCTCCTCCATCGTCGGCTCCATCGGTGTCATTTCGTCGGGCTTCGGGTTTGTCGAGGCAATCGACAAACTTGGCATCCAGCGCCGCGTCTATACCGCGGGCCGATCGAAAGCGATCCTGGATCCCTTCCTTCCCGAAAAAGCGGACGACATCGAACGCTTGGCTGCCCTGCAGCGCGATGCCCATGATGTCTTCATCGGCGCCGTCAAAGAACGTCGGGCCGGCCGGCTCACCGGCCCGGATGGCGAGCTGTTTTCGGGCGCGTTCTGGAGCGGCAAACAAGCGCTCGAATACGGCCTGATCGACGGCCTCTCCGACATCCGCACACGCATGCGTGAAATTTACGGTGATAAAGTCCGGCTGAAAGTCGTGCCGATTGAACGCGGCGGCCTGCTGTCCCGTCTGCGGCGCACGTCCAACCTCGAAACATTTTCCTCGGCAGTGGCTGAAAACGGCTCCCTCACGGACGATCTCCTCGCGACACTGGAGACAAGAGCCCTGTGGGCGCGCTATGGTCTGTAGACGCTGAGGGGTTCCGCAGGAGGGGTCCAATGCCGCCCGTCTTCTTGGCTTTCGCCGCCGCCGCCGGCTTTTTTGCCGCCGCGCGTCTGATCGCCTCCATGATCGATAGCGCGCCACCCGAACAGATGCAGGCCCGCGATCAGCAGACCCAAGCGCCCGCCAAGCAAGCCACCGCGAGCGAGCAGGCCCGCGACCTCGGCCGCCTGGAATGGGATGCGCAAGCCGGCGTCTATCGCCCGAAAGTTTAATTCCCTCCCGCCGGGCGGCCGGCTCCGCGAAAGCGGAGTCGCCCGGCGCAATCATAAACCCTCCCGGGTGGCCGGCTCCGCGCAAGCGGAGTCACCCGGCGCAATTAAAACACTACCAAAAGCGCGACCCCAAGAAACACGAGAACGTTGAGCAGCGACGACACATTGATGTCGCCGGCTTCCTTGACGCGCACCGTGCGGACGACCTCGCGCACGTCGACCCGCGGCGCCCCCATCACGCCCGTCTCGCGCTGACGCATCCAATTCCAGACAAAGCGTCCAAACGTGGAAACACGCGCCGCGATCTCCGCCGGCGCGCGCTGCCAGCCGTACTTGTAGAAAAAGATGATGCCGACCAATACCGCGATCTGCGCGATGGTCGAAACCCACCCACCGAGCAGGAACCAGACGAGCGACCATGCGATCGCCAGAACGCTCGCCACTCCCCACCACAGCCAAGCCAGAATATCCAATCGTCGTCTCCCGCCTCAGCCGATCACGGCCCGGCCGTTCCGCTCATCAATCAGCAATAACGTGACGCCATGGCCAGAATACGTATAGTGCCGCCGATCCGCCCCACCTGCAGCGCGAGCCTTGCGATGACGAACAAATTCACGCCGCACCTAAAGCCCCGCGAGGCCTTCCAGGACCTCATCTTGACCCTGCAGCAGTTCTGGGGCCAGCAGGGCTGCGTCGTTCTCCAGCCGTACGATATGGAGGTCGGGGCCGGCACATTCCATCCCGCCACCACGCTGCGTGCCCTCGGCCCCCGCCCTTGGAATGCGTGCTACGTCCAGCCCTCGCGCCGCCCGAAAGATGGGCGCTACGGCGAGAACCCGAACCGGATGCAGCACTACTATCAGTTCCAGGTGATCATGAAGCCGTCACCCGACAACATCCTCGATCTCTATCTCCAAAGCCTTGATGCCATCGGTATCGACACCAAGGTCAATGACATCCGCTTTGTCGAAGATGATTGGGAAAGCCCGACCTTAGGCGCCTGGGGGCTCGGTTGGGAAGTTTGGTGCAACGGGATGGAGGTCACTCAATTCACCTACTTCCAGCAGGTCGGCGGGCTCGACTGCTCTCCCGTAGCCGGCGAGATCACCTATGGCCTCGAGCGTCTTGCCATGTACGTGCAGGGCGTCGACCGCGTCTTTGATCTGAATTTTAACGGCCGCACCGATCATCGCAAGCTGTCTTACGGCGACGTGTTCCTGCAGGCCGAGCGCGAGTACTCGCGGTACAATTTCGAGCATGCCGACACCACGATCCTCCTGCAGCACTTCAAGGATGCGGAAGCCGAATGCCAGTCGCTGCTCGCCAAGGGCTGCGACGACAACGGGCACTTGATGGCGCTGCCGGCCTACGATCAATGCATCAAGGCCAGTCACGTTTTCAATTTGCTCGACGCACGCGGCGTCATCTCGGTCACCGAACGCCAGAGCTACATCCTGCGCGTGCGCAATCTCGCTATGGCATGCTGTGCCGCATGGCTTGAGACTGACGGTGGACGTGCCGCTGCCTGATCCGGCGTGATACCGTCAGCCCTGTTTCGCCGATTTCAGTCCGGCGAGATAAGCCTCAACGAGCAGATCCACGAGCGGCCCGGCTCCGTCGCATTTGACAACCGACAGCTTGTCCGCCGTGGCCAGCGATGTAATGCCGTGCACTCCGGCCCACAACACTTGCGCCGATCGCGCGACGTCCGCCGGATCGCTCTCCGGCATCAGCGGCGCGACGACAGCCTCCACCCGTTGCATCAGTCCGTCGATCTTCTGCTGGTACCAAGCCGGTGGACTGCGACCCGCCGGCAGATGATGCTCGAACAACAAATTCCAAAGCTTTGGTTTCTCGCTCGTGTATTTCAGGTAGGCGCGTCCGAGCGCCCGCGCCTGCTCTGTGGGGGACGTGGTCATCGGAACTTTGTCCAGTTCCTCGGCAAGTCCATCGATCAACCGCCCCTCGATCGTGAGCACGAGATCATCCAGATTTTCAAATACATTATACAGAGTACCGGGCGAGTAGCCGATGCGCCGGGCCACTTCGCGAGCCGATAGGCTCGCGAGACCCCCTTCACTGATTAAAGCTGTCGAGGCCTCGAGAATTAATTCCCGCAGTTCTCCAGCCGTATGCGACGAACGCCGTCCCATGCAGAAATTCTTCGCTCTGAAAAAAATAAGAACTCAGCATTATCGAGTGAGGCCGTGAAAGACTATGCGGTAATGAAGTATAAGTCATACCGCTTTGAGCAAATGCAATTCAATCTTGAATCCATTATCGAGCCGACAATGTGTCCGGTCGATGACGAGCAATTATTATACGTGGTTCAAAATTATTCGCAGCCCGGGCTGGGCACACAATCAGGCTGTTCGCCCACTGGCAATGCGGCACTACTTTCAAAACTGGTGCAGCCCGAGCGCGGCGCCAACACCGCGCGATCGTTCCATGTCTGCGCCGTCAAGTATCCCTGAGCCAACAACGGCGCATACCCAAATTCGCCCTCGACGATGATCGCCGTGCCTTCCGTCTCCAGAAGATTTGGCGTCAATCCGGTCACGCGCGAACAGACAGCCCGCGGCGAGACCGGATTGGACCCGAACGATGGCCGGTTGTCCGTCCCGGCATAGACGTAAATGTCGTTGGCATTCGTCGATGATGCCCGCACAGGAACGATGTGCAGCTTGAGCGAACTGGTGCCCCACACGCCCATAACATGTTCGACGATCCCGTAAATCCCTTCGACCATATCTTCATCGACGACCGGTTCACGCGCCAGCAGGTCGGCGACCATCGCGGTCACTTGCCCGAAACGGCGATCGATCGACACCGCCCGCGTGATTTCGATAACTCCGACAAGCATGACGAGCAGAACAGGAGCGATGAGCCCAAATTCAACCGCCGCGACACCACTGCGATCGCGAACAAATGAACGGCGCTGCGCCTTGAAGCATAATTCGGTTTGCGCGGTGCGGTCGGCCATGACGTCCTCGGGAATGACGGGGTTCAATCTTCAATCGGGCAGAACGATCACTCGTAAGGCTCGGTGCGGAACGTCGCGACCGATTGGATGAGCGATCCTCCACTCTCAAGTGGCACGTTATCCGTGGGTCGCATCATCATGTACTGCAAATAGGGAAACGTAACTGGCAGCTGCCAATCATAGCAAACCGTCACTAGAACCACTTGCTCGGAGCCACCTGATGAGTCTGTAAGAGCCGCCGTCGTGTTCGATTGCGGCGTCATCTGTCCGTTTGCGGCACAAACCCGCGGAACGATATCGGCCCAGCTAGGACCGCTCTGCACGTGTACGAAGACGCGGCTGCAATTACTATTGATGTAGTAGCCGCCGGATTCACAAACGAGTTCTTTGAACTGTTGCAAAGTCAAATCGGCGCGCTGCGCTTGACCTGTACGGATCTTGCGTGATGCCGTTTCAACGGAACTGTCGAGCGCATTGATTGTAAAAAACTGCAGCCCCACTGCCATGATGCCCAGCACAAACAACAAAAACGGAAACGCGACGAAACCGAACTCGATCGCCGTGACACCGTCGCGATTGCGGGCAAAGCGTCCACACAACCCGGAAGAGGGCCGAGCAAGAACATCGAGCTGGGTACCGGACGACTTCATGTAACTGCCCCACTGACGCATCAGAATGCCGCAACCGGTTGGAACGGGGGCTGCAATGACGCGACGAGTAAAGCAAGTTCGAATAAAGAACGGGCCAATTCAGGCGATAAATTTTTACGGGAATTTAAATCAAATGCCGCAATCCGCGGTAACGGTGCATTAATATATGACCGAATACGCGGACGTGGCCGCGACGACCTTCAGACACGAACGGTTCGCAGACGATGAAAATGATATGACCGCTGCTTGAACAGGACCGTCTCTTAGACTTACGCCGGGCCGCTCGTCGGTCTTACTGGTTCGCCTGCTGGCCGCCGCCGTCGGACCCCGACTCGGAGAATTTCAACTTGGTCGTGGAATTCTGGACAACCTGATTGAAGTACCCAGCTTCATCGCCGATCGTGATGGTTGGCGCGCAGTTGGGGGTGCAGCTGAACGATTGCCGCTGGCCGGCGCGGCTGACATTGACAATGCCGCGCTCGTCCCGCTCCACGACGACCCGTTGATCCTGGATCACGTTCTTATCGGCATCGAGCGCGATGATGTTCGTGATGCCGAACGTCTTACCGGTGATAACCAGCATATTCCCCGACTGCACCGTCACATCGGCGATCGTAGGATTGCCGATGATAATTTCAGAAACGGCCCGCGGCATACGCAGCAATTGCGACTGGTCATACCGCACAACAAGGTCGTCGGAAGCCTGAGCGGGGCTGCCTGCCAGGCCAAGCGACAGCGTCGCAAGCGCGATTCCGCCCAATCGACCGACCAAATTCACGTTCCGCAACATAGGGCGATCCCTCACCAGAAGATTTCGCCCCGATTAGGTCAGGAATTGATGAAGGAAGTGCAAACGCCTGTGCCACTGCCAACCAACACGGTCCGGACACGGCGGTTGTGCCCAGGCTCCAGAACTGACGCAGCGCCGTCAGTCGACAGTTTTCGCGCCAAATGTCTCGCTCGCAGCACAACGGCAGTAAGGACTTGAACAAGTCATCGCGGGTCATTTTGAACATTACGACCCTCGAACGCCTTACATTGCTTAGTCTCAAGCGGAGTAAACTTCCGACACGACGTGTCATAAAAATCAAAATATCATGTAAAACAATTTATTAATCAAGGTTGAAGCAAAAATTCAAAGTATAACGTAGAATTAATAAAATATTATTGACACGAATACTTGGACAACCTGGGCGAATTTCCGTTTTAACAGCATTGTTTATTGAAGATTTACATTAGAGAAATAAGTATTGACGTCATCTCCCGCCACTTTTACCTGAGATTAATATGTGACCGGTAGATTGGTCTTCAGTTCAGACGCAACGGGCCGAACCCCAGCAATGAACTGTATGGAACTTTTCACAGTGGATTGGGAGACTACCAAAATGACCATCTTTTCTCGCTTCCTGAAGGACGAGTCGGGCGCCACGGCGATCGAATACGGCCTCATCGCCGCTCTCGTCGGCGTCGCCCTCATCGGCGCTCTCGGCAACCTCGAAGGCGGCCTGTCGACGCTCTTCAATGGCATCGGCGACACACTCTCCGACGCTGCCCCGACCACGTAAACTGAACTCTTCCAAGATTTGGAAGATCGCCTAAAAGCAGAACCCACCGCCGCAAGGCTGGTGGGTTTTGTTTTGCCTCTCCTAGAGCAGAGGATTGCGCATTCAAATAGAGTATGAATTTCGTAAAATTTGATGGGCTTGATCTGAGGTTGAGGTTCACGTCACTTTAAGACGCAAATGCCATTCTGACCGACACGAAATCAGACGTAGGCAGGGCGGTCCACCCACTAATGCCATGCCAGAGCCGGAATGAAATCGCGATGAAAATGCTGATCAACTTCCTGGACGACGAAACCGGTGCAACGGCGATCGAATACGGCATCATTGCCGCGATCATGGGCATTGGCGTGGCTGGCGGCGTGTCATCTTACGGACAAAATGTCCTCAAGCTCTATAACAATATTGCTACCGCCGTTCTCGACGCACCCACGCCTTAAGCGCGAGCCGACCCCCCTTTGAAATCGGCGATGAATCTCTCATAAATCCGCGTCAGCTGCTCCAGATCCGCAAGCGGCACCCGCTCATCGACCTGATGAATGGTCGAATTCACCAGCCCGAACTCCACGACTGGCGCAATGTCTTTAATGAAGCGCGCATCCGACGTGCCGCCCGATGTTGACAGCTTCGGCGTCCGTCCGGTCACCGCCGCCACTGCTCTTGTCAATGTATCAACGAGCGGCCCCGCCCCGGTCAGGAACACATCGCCCGTTCCAGAGAACGAAATGTCGTAGCGCGCACCCGTCGCCAACGCCGCCGCCTCACATTGCAGCCTGACCCACTCCTCGATCGTCGGCCGCCGCCAGATGTCATTGTAGCGAATGTTGAACGTCGCTTTCGCAAAAGCCGGAATGACATTCGCAGCCGTATTCGGCACCGACACAACCGTCACCTGGCAGTTGGAGGGCTCGAAATGCCGTGTCCCCTCGTCGATGAGTGTGCCCATGAGGCGAGAGATGAAGTGCGCGAGCTTTGGCACCGGGTTGTCGGCGCGCTGCGGATAGGCCGCATGGCCCTGCACGCCATGCACCACAAGCTCCCCCGTCACCGACCCGCGCCGGCCGATCTTGATTTCATCGCCAAGCGCCTCCGGATTGGACGGCTCGCCGACAATCGCCGCGTCGATTGTTTCGCCACGTTCCTTGAGCCACTGCAGCACTTTCACCGTGCCGTTGATGGACGGACCTTCTTCATCGCCCGTAATCAGCAGCGACAACGATCCTGCGTCGTCACCGGCCGCGATGCGCCGCGCCGCCGCCGCCACGAAGCAGGCAATCGCGCCCTTCATATCGACCGCTCCGCGACCGAAAAGAACACCGTCGCGAACGACTGCGGCGAATGGATCGCAACTCCAGGCGTCAAGATCACCCGGGGGCACCACATCGGTATGTCCGGCAAAACACAGGTTGGGCTTCGACGTGCCGCGCCGCGCATAAAGGTTGTCGATATCGGGCGTTCCCGGCTCGGAAAATACCACCCGCTCGCACACGAATCCGAGTGGTTCGAGAACCGACTGGAGAAGGGTGAGCGCGCCGCCTTCGGCAGGCGTCACGCTGCGGCACTGGATGAGCGCCCGCGCCAAGTCGACGGGATCGGTTACGGTGATCATGAGGGAATGGGCCACGGCTTTAAATTGCGAGCCGAACCTAAGCGGTGCGGCGCGGCAAGGCTAGCAGGCTCGCGCGCGTCGTGTTGCAGCGGCCGACGAAAATGCGCGTTAGCCGCGCGTGCGGCGCCCGAACTCCGTGCCCCGTCCGCGGCGGTCGGAGACCGGCGAGCGGCGCTCTGGGCCGGCGTAAGCCGCCGTTGGCACCGGCGAGCGCCGATCCGCCAGCTGTCGCTGGCGAATGGCCTCCTCGATGGCAGCCTCAGCGGCGGCAAGGGCCGGCGGCATCGGCTCAAGATCGTCGTCCGACGACGGCGCCACCGCACCCGACGATTCCAATTTTTCGATGAAAGACTTCAACAGGCCCACGAAAACGCCCCCAACAGCGCCTTGTTTCGCACCGTGACCTGCAAGCAGATACACGCCAACCCTCCTACTTGTGTCTCTAATCTCTCAACAGTTCGTTAATACTGGTCTTGGAGCGCGTCTTTTCATCGACCCGCTTGACGATCACCGCGCAGTAGAGGTTCGGGCCCGGCTCCCCGTTCGGCAGCGGCTTGCCCGGCATCGTTCCCGAAACGACGACGGAGTACGGCGGCACCTTGCCGAAAAACTTCTCTCCCGTCGCCCGATCGATGATCGTCGTCGACGCGCCGAGATAAACGCCCATCGACAGCACCGAGCCCTCGCCGACCTGCACGCCTTCCGCTACTTCCGCCCGCGCGCCGATGAAACAATTGTCCTCGATGATCACCGGTCCCGCCTGCAGCGGTTCCAAGACGCCGCCGATGCCCGCGCCGCCCGAGATATGGCAATTCTTGCCGATTTGCGCGCACGATCCGACCGTCGCCCATGTGTCGACCATCGTCCCCGCACCGACATACGCCCCCAGGTTGACGAATGACGGCAGCAGAACGGCACCCGGCGCGATGTACGCCGATTTGCGCACATACGCGCCCGGCAACACGCGAAAGCCGCCCTTCCGAAAATCCTCGGCCGTCCAGCCTTCGAACTTCGGCGCAACCTTGTCCCAGTAGAACGAGCCGGCCGGGCCACCTGCGATCAGCCCCATGTCGTTCAGCCGAAATGACAGGAGCACCGCCTTCTTCAGCCACTGGTTGACAACCCAGCCTCCGACACCCTTTTCCGCCACCCGCGCTTCGCCCTTGTCGAGAAGATCGAGCGCCGTCTCCACCGCCTCGCGCACGTCGCCCTTGGTGCCGCTGTTGATCCCATCGCGGGCTTCCCAGGCGGCTTCGACGGTCTGTTGCAATGGGGCGTGCGACATGGGGGGACGTCCTTGGGATGGCGGGCTGATCGATCGAGCCGTTCTGATGACTGGCCGCCTTGTGCCGCCCCACCCCCCACCTGTCAACGCCACTCGACACGACCGAGCCTGAACGATGCAGCGTCAACGGGGGGCGTGAACAGGGTCGGCATGAACGGTCATGAACGGGGTCGGTCATGAACGGGGTCGGTCATGAACGGGGTCAGACCCCTACTGCGGGCGTTGGCGGAACTGTGGGGTCTGACCCCGTTTGTGCATACCCCTCCCCGCAAGGGGGAGGGGGCGTTCGCACCACCGCTTCCTTGACGGCCCGCTGGTTCCCGCGTCGCGCTCTGTTCTAATCCCCCTCCCCTCGACGGGGAGGGGTTAGGGGTGGGGTAAGCGCTGGTTCCAGTCGTCGTAAACATCCATGCCCTCAATGTGATGCGATCCAGGGTAAAACGCGCCACTCAAACGCCCGCTGAGCGAGATCAACAGCGGAATGCGGATTTCCCCCAAGACGGCATTCACCGCGACCGCGAATCCCCTCACACTGCGTCCGGATCGGGTGCGATCCTGACGGCCCGCGTACCGCGACCGTCAAACGAACTCGGAGAGCTTCCCATGGCCAAGAGTGCGAGCACGAGTAAGAGCGTGGCTTCTGCCGCGTCGAAAGTGATGGCCAGCAAAACAGCCACGAAAGCCGAGAAATCCGTCGCGGCCTCAGCGCTGACGCAAAAAGGAGCGACGGAAAGAACAAGCGCCAAGGTCGCCTCGTCCGCCGCGAAAATCATGAACAGCAAGACGGCAAGCAAGCAAGCCAAGTCCGCCGCCGCCTCCGCCCTCACTCAAAAAAGGAAGTAACGACCAGCTCCATCCCAATCGGCCATTTTCAAACGTCTTCGATCCTCGATCGAAGACGTTTTTCTTTACTTCAATGCCTCCGCAATCAACTTCTTCGCCTCCGCGCTATCCCACTCCGCGGGGCCCGCCAACCGTCCCAGTTCCTTGCCATCCTTGCCGATCAGGATCGTCGTCGGCATGCCAACCGCGCGCAGTCCACTGCCCGCCTTCATCGTCTGATCGATGTAGAGCTTGAGGTTTTGAACCTTGATCTCGTCGAAGAATTTTCGGGCCGCATCCCGCCCCGCGCGGTCGAGGCTCAAAGCCACGACTTCGAATTGGTCCGACCCCAGATCCTTTTGCAGTCGGTCGAGTGCCGGCATCTCGTGCCGACAGGGAATGCACCACGTAGCCCAAAGGTTGAGAAGGATCGCTTTGCCACGGAAATCGCCGAGGGTCTTCTTGGCCCCCGTTTCATCCTCGAATGAGATCTCGGCCATCTCGATGGGCGGGTTCCGGCGCACGAAAGCCACAAGATCGCTGCCGGCCGGTTTCTCGCCGGCCGTGTCCTTGACGGTCCCGGCCGGTCCCGCAGACCCGCCGGCTGCGACCTTGTCGTTGTCAGGCTGGCCCTGCGTGACGTATACCGCCGCAAACCCGATGGCTGCGGCCACCAGAGCCATGCCGATCAAGCCCCAACGTGATGCGGCCGGTTCGCGGCCGTCGTTGTCCGTCATCGTTTAACCTTTTCTGCAAGCCCGCTCAGGGGAGCCCCAAGTGTCGAGCGAATCCAACAAAATGTGGGGCGGCCGCTTCGCCATGTCCCCCGCCGAGATCATGGAGGAGATAAATGCCTCCATCGGGTTCGACAAGGTGCTGGCCCCGCAGGACATCCGCGGGTCGAAGGCGCACGCCGCGATGCTGGCCGACGCCGGCATAATAACGAAGGCCGATGCCGACGCCATTATTGCCGGCCTCGATACCGTCGCCGCCGAGATCGCGGCCGGAACGTTCGAGTTCAAACGCGCCCTGGAAGACGTGCACATGAACGTCGAGAGCCGGTTGAAAGAGATCGCCGGCACTCCGGCCGGACGCCTGCATACCGCCCGTTCGCGCAACGACCAGGTGGCGACCGATTTCCGCCTTTGGGTGCGCGACCAGATCGATGGCCTCGACGAAGCGCTGAATGCCTTGCAACTGGCCCTCGCCATGAAGGCCGAGACGCATGCTGCCACCGTCATGCCGGGCTTCACCCACCTCCAGCCGGCCCAGCCCGTCACGTTCGGGCACCACTTGCTGGCCTATGTCGAAATGTTCGCCCGCGACCGCGGCCGCTTCACCGATGCCCGCAAGCGCTTGAACCAGAGCCCACTCGGCTCGGCCGCTCTCGCCGGCACATCGTTCCCGATCGATCGCCACAAGACCGCCGCCGCACTCGGCTTCGACCGGCCGATGGCCAATTCGCTCGACGGCGTTTCGGATCGCGATTTCGCCCTCGAAACACTGGCCGCAGCTACAATTACCGCTGTGCACCTGTCGCGTTTGTCGGAAGAAATCGTGATCTGGATGACGCCGCAGTTCGGCTTCATCACGCTCTCTGACAAGTTCACGACCGGCTCGTCGATCATGCCCCAGAAACGCAACCCCGACGCCGCCGAACTGGCGCGCGCCAAGGTCGGCCGCATCGCGGGAGCTTTCCAGAGCCTCGTCGTGGTGATGAAAGGGCTTCCGCTCGCCTATTCCAAGGATATGCAGGAGGACAAGGAGGTCACGTTCGACTCCATCGCCTCCCTGAAACTCGCTATTGCCGCCATGACCGGGATGATGGGCGATCTCGAACCTGTCGCAGCGACCATGCGCGCGGCGGCCGGGAGAGGGTATTCCACCGCCACCGACCTCGCCGACTGGCTCGTCCGCGAGCTCAAAATGCCGTTCCGTGATGCACACCACGTGACCGGCGCCATCGTCAAACTGGCCGAAAGCCAGGGCGTTGACCTCGAAGCCCTGCCTCTGGAAGCCATGCAGGCGGTCGAACCAAGCCTGACAAAAGAGGTCTACAGCGTTCTCTCTGTTGAGAATTCGGTCAAAAGCCGCACAAGCTATGGTGGAACCGCGCCACAGAACGTCCTCAAAATGGCGCAAGACTGGCGCATGTGCTTGGAAAGTCCGACCAAGTCCGGCTAAAACAAGGTTCTGATCCAACGTTAGGCTGCGCAATGCTGAAGTCCGTCGCCCGACTGTCGATTGCCTGCGCGCTTGCTGCGTGTGTGGCCGGCTGCGGCATCCGCGGCGGCCTTGAATCGCCACAAGCAAAGGACACCGCGTCGGCGGATAGCGGCCAGGGCAAGGCCGCCGGCGCTACCGCCAAACCGCACGAGGGCTTCATCCTCGACGGCCTGATCCGCTAAATTCGCGTCGCCCGGATCACGTCGACGTGCACCGTCTCGAACGGCTGACAGGGTGGCAAAGCCGGAACCCGTCGCGCGTCGATCTCCACCACCCAGCCCTGCGACCGTAAGTCCTCGATGAACTGAGCCGCATGGGAACGCGCCGGATCGGTCAGGATGACCCGGCCGCCGGGTGCAACTGCTCGCTCCAGCACGCGCACGATGTCCCCGTACAGCGCCGGTTCGTAGAGGATATCGGCCCCGATCACACAGTCGTAGCGGCCTGCGTCGCGCCAGTCCGTCCAGTCGCCGAAAGCCTGTTTGATGGCAGCAATGCCGTTCGCCTCGGCATTGCGCCGGCACAGCGCGAGAGCCTCGGCGCTATGGTCGGTTTGCAAGACGTTTGCCCCCAGCGCCGCAGCGACCAAGCCGCCAAGCCCCGCGCCTGCACCCAGTTCCAGAACATCACCAAGCGGCGACGCCTCTCCAACGACATCGGCCATGACCACCCCCGACTCCCACACAAGCAGTCCAAAGGGAAAAACCTCAAGCGCGCTCGCTGCCGCGAGAAGCCGGTCCTGATCGCCGACGGCGGTGATCTCGAAATCACGGCCCGCCGCACGGACGGTGACGGTTTCGAGCCCCAACAGATCAAGCCTGCCGTCGGCAGCCGCCAGGGCATCGTTGAAAGAGGCATTTGCAGGCATTGCGCGATGGGCCATAGACACCCTATAGCTCGCCGGCTTTCACAAATCTTTCAAGCCTGACGGGATCGCCGCTTCCATGCATCATTTCGCCTACAAGAACGGGGCTCTTCACGCCGAAGGCGTCGACCTGCGCGCGATCGCGGCCGCTGTCGGCACCCCGTTTTACTGCTATTCGACGGCCACCATCGAGCGTCATTATCAGGTCCTGACACATGCCTTCGCCGGCCTCGACCACTTGGTCTGCTATGCGGTCAAGGCCAACTCCAATCAGGCGGTCCTGGCCACGCTCGCCCGCCTTGGCGCCGGCATGGATGTCGTCTCCGAAGGCGAACTGCGCCGCGCCCGCGCCGCCGGCGTTCCGGCCGACCGCATCATCTTTGCCGGCGTCGGCAAGACCCGCACCGAAATGGCCTACGCACTGGGGGAAGGCATCCTTGGCTTCAACATCGAAAGCGCGCAGGAGCTGGACCAGCTGAGCGAAGTCGCGGCCTCCCTCGGGCTGACTGCGTCGATTGCCATTCGCGTCAACCCCGACGTCGACGCCAAGACGCACGCCAAGATCTCGACCGGAAAGTCCGAAAACAAGTTTGGCGTACCATTTCTGGAAGCACCTGCACTCTACGAACGCGCGCGCACTTTGCCGGGCATCGCGATTTCCGGCATCCACATGCACATCGGCAGCCAGATAACCGAACTCGGCCCATTCCGCGATGCGTTCGCGTTGATGCGCGAAATGGTGCTCGATCTGAAATCCCGCGGCATAGTCTTGACGCACCTCGACATCGGCGGCGGTCTCGGCGTGCCCTACAAGTCCGACAATGATTGGCCGCCGCATCCCGACGAGTACGCCCAGGTCGTCAAGAGCACGCTCGGCAATCTGGGCCTCAAGATCGTCATGGAACCCGGCCGCATGATCATCGGCAACGCCGGCATTCTCGTCACGCGCGTCATCTACGTGAAAGAGGGGCAGGGTCGGCAATTCACCATCGTCGACGCAGCCATGAACGACTTGATCCGTCCGACGCTGTATGAAGCCCATCACGACATCTGGCCTGTCGCCGAGCCGCACGGCGTCCACGATCTCATTCTTCAGGACCTCGTCGGCCCGGTGTGCGAAACCGGCGACTACATTGCCCTCGACCGGCCGCTTCCGGCGTTTAAGTCGGACGACCTGATCGCAATCATGACCGCAGGCGCCTATGGCGCGGTGATGTCGTCGTCCTACAACACGCGCCCGCTCGTGCCCGAGGTCCTGGTTCACGGCGAATCGTACGCCGTGGTCCGGCCGCGTCCATCCTATGACGATCTCATCGGTCAAGATCGCCTGCCACCGTGGCTCACTTAAGCTAAAAGCTCATGAATGTTGCCTGGAAAAAGAGGCAACCAAGCGTGAACGGCTGTCGGGTTTTTAATGATCCGCATCGGCGGGACCGTGCTAACTTTTACCCATGCCAAACGCCACTCCTCCGAGCCCGCCGCAGCCTGCGGTTCAAAATCCGGCCTTTGAGGCCAAGATCCGCAAAGCCCGATGGGCCGTTGCCGCCGAACAGCTCTGGCTGCGCGCTTGGGCCCTGTTCGTCATCGCGGCGCTGTTCCTCGTTCTATCGGTCGCGGGCATTTGGCCATTGCTCAGTCCAACGATGCACAAAATCGTGCTCGCACTTTTCGGTGGCGCGCTGATCGGCTGGCTGGTCTATCTTTTTCAAGTCCGCCTCCCCACGCGCGAAGCGGCCATCCGGCGGATCGAAGCCGTTTCCGGCATTCCCCATCGCCCGGCCACGTCTTACGAAGATTCGCTGACAGCGTCTGCCGATCCCGCCACGCAGGCCATCTGGTCCGCCCATCGCCAACGCATGACCGGTCTCATTCAGAAATTGCGTCCGGGTCGTCCCGAGCCACGCACGTATCGGTTTGATCCGTTTGCTCTGCGAGCGCTGACCGTGTTGGGCGTCGTTCTCGGTCTTGCATTCACCGGACGTAGTGCCGGAGACAGTCTCGCCGATGCATTCCGGTTCGATGACCGCGCTGCTTTGACCGATCAACGCCTCGATGCTTGGCTAACCCCGCCGGCCTACACCGGCCGCCCGCCGCTCGTGCTTGTCGACGGATCTGGTACCAACACCGTCGCGCGCCTGTCCTCCGCCGCCACCGATGGACAGCCAAAGCCGCTCCAAGTACCCGAAAAGAGCGTTTTGATTGTCCGCTCCAGTGGCTCGGTAAAGCGTCCACTTGCGCTCGAAGTCTGGCCAACCGGCGCCACCGAGCCTCTAGCGTTGATCGAACCCAAGCCTGATCCAAACCCGGCCGCTGGCGTTACCGAAGTCCGCACCGAAATCGTGTCCTCTGGCGTGATCAAGGCCAAGTCCGGGTCCACGATTTTGGCGACGTGGCCCGTGACCATGATCCCCGACAATCCGCCGGGCATCGCTCTGACTAAAAATCCCGAACGCACCAACAAGGGAGCCCTGAAACTCACCTACTTCGTGCAGGACGACTACGGCGTTGCCTCGGCTGAGGTCAAAGTCACGCGCGCGCAGAAGAACGATAAGGGTGATGGCTCCACTGCCTGGGCCCGCCGGACCGATTTGACCGGCCCGCGTCCTCCCTATTCGCGTCCGCCGCGCCTGAGCCTTCGCCTGCCGTCGTCGAACGCGAAGTCGGGCGAAGCCTTCACCTATCACGAGATCGGCTCTCACCCTTGGGCCGGTCAGACGGTGATGATGACGCTGGAAGCAAAGGACGTCGGCGGCAAGATCGGCCGCTCGCCGGCGGTCGAGATCGTGCTTCCCGAACGACCCTTCAAAAAGCCGCTGGCCCGCGCGCTGATTGAGCAACGCAAACTCCTGATCGAAGACCCGCGCTATTCCGATCAGGTGCTTAAAGCTCTCATGGCGCTGACGCTCGCTCCCGAAGGCTTCATTGACGACAGCCGCGTGTACCTGCCGCTGCGCGCCACGGTGCACCGCCTCGGCGGCCGCAAGATAACCCGCGAAGTCCTCGACGAATCGATCGAGCAACTTTGGTACACCGCGCTGCGGATTGAGGACGGCAACCTGTCGGAAGCAGAGAAAAACCTGCGCGACATTCAAGACAAGCTCGCCAAGGCGCTGGAAGACGGAGCGTCTGATGAAGAAATCCGCAAGCTCATGCAGGAAATGCGCGAAGCATTCCAGCAGTACGCCGAGGAATTGCAAAAGCAGAATGGCGAGCAGCCCCAGCAGCAGTCCGGTGACAATAAGGATCAGCAGCAGCTCTCCGCCGAAGACCTCGACCGCATGATGCGCGAGATGGAGCAGATGGCGGAGAATGGCTTGCGCGATCAGGCAAAGGACATGCTGGCCCAGATGCGCGACATGATGGAACGCATGCAGCAGGGCAAGCAGAATGCCGAGCAGCAGCGCCAGAATAAGGAAATGCAGGACCAGTTGAAAAAGCTCGGCGAGGCCGTCGGCGAGCAGCAATCGATCATGGATGACACGTTCGAGGAAGGTAAGGAGCAGCAGCCGGGTCAGAGCGGCCAGCAAATGCGCCAGACCAAGCCTGGCCAGAAGGGCCAGCGCGGGCAGCAAGGCATGCAGGCCGACCGCAGTGGCCAAAGCGGTCAAGGCGATGATCAGGGCGAGATGGGTCTGCAGGAACGCGGCACCGACGAGGGCCAGGGGCAGGCCCGCGGTCAGCAGAGCCGCGAACAGCTGGCTCAGCGTCAGGCGCAATTGCGCGAAAAAATCGAACAGATGCGCCGCGACATGCAGCAGAAAGGTCTTGGCGAGAACGAGAAACTCGGCGCCGCATCGCAAGCAATGGAAAGAGCCGAAGAGGCGCTGCGTGAGGGCGATCTCGACGAAGCCAGCGAACAACAATCACAAGCGATGCAGGAACTGCGTGAAGGCGCCGAGCAGATGGCGCAGCAGATGCAGCAGAATGGCAATCAACAGGCCGGCGAGAACGGCGAAAACTCGCGCGACCCGATGGGCCGCCCGCAGCGATCGCAGGGGCCCGACCAGGGCCGGTCCGTCAAGGTGCCCGATCAGATCGATATTCAGCGGGCCCGCGAGGTACTGGAAGAACTGCGCAAACGCTCCGGTGACGCCCAGCGCCCGCAGCTGGAACTGGAATACATCGACCGGCTGCTGCGCTGGTATTGATACCCGCTCGTCGTGTGCTCACGGGCCAACGGGTAGCCGCACACCAATGCCGCCAATGGCCTGATGACTTGTAAAACGCGTCGACGCCCATCCATCGCGAGGCTCGACGCCGTTCCACCACTCCGTGAACTGCCGCCAGACGTCGGTAAAGAGAATGTCGCCGTCGCGACCGCTCAACGGCATCCGATAGTCCGCCAGCGTGAATTTGTACTCCAGAAAATAACTCATGCGCGGCAGCCGGAATTCAATACCGATGAGCGCCTGCCCGACCGGCCCCGCCATCTGGTATTCGTACGTCCGCGTTGCATCGGTCGCGATGTGCACTTCCGAATGCGGCAGTGAAACGCCGGCCCCCAGCCCGACATAGGGCGACAGCCGGAACGTGAACGATGGCAGTCGCAACAGCCCATTCAGCGTCAGCATGTTATGCCCGTGGCTGGCTTCGAGCTTGCGGAAAATACCCCCGATCAACGCCGTCTCCGGCGCCGGCTTGCCGTTGAGCGTACCTTCGAACTTCGCTTCCTGTGCCCGATCCGAAATCGCTTTTGAATGCGTGAAGTCAAGCATCGAACCCAGGCGGCCATCGCCGCCTATCCAGCGCATCACCCGCACGCCGTAATAGATCGGGTTGATGAATGGCATCCCTTGCCACTCGACGTCCTTGACGGTGAAATCATGCAAACCCGGCTTGGAAAATTTGACATCGCTGGAATACGTGTACGGCGTGCCGCCATAGGCCGCGATCATCCACTCAGCACGCGGCGCCACACGTTTAGGATCTGCCGGATTGCCGCCAAGCGCGGCACGCGCCGCCGCCGCTTCGTCCTTTGACGGTAACTCTTCGGCGGTCGCGTTCGCCACGAGAACCACGATGGCCACCGCCGCCGTCAAGCACGCAATCGCATCGACCGCTCGAAGCAAACCCGCGCGAGACGGCCAGATCGACCACGACGAGGCGTCCCCGGTTTCATTGACGTGCAGTACGCTCATTGATTCCCCCTGATCGATATGGGCTCCCCGCAAGCAAGGTCACCGCCGCGCCATCCCCCGGCACGGACCCTGATGTTCCATGTCTGGTTAGACCACGGGTTGACGACGGTCAAAAGCCATGCCGGCCGCCTGCCGCGGACCCACAGTTTTCAGCAGCATTAGTTGGCTTTTTGCGACAACCGCTCGATCATGGCGGCAACGGCACTAATCTGCGGCGCCTCGCGCGTCAGAAATGAGGACCCCGTATAGCCCCACCAATCCCAGCACCCTTGAGGATTGGACCCTGTCGCCACCGTTTGCGGAAAAAGAACCACCAGCCGGTTGGTATCGGCAAAGCGTGCAAACCCTGTTTGCTCAACGAATGCTTCACCCACTGTTTCGCGATTTTGCGCGCAGCCGTGAAATGCAACGTGCACCCGGCAACCGCCCGCGCGACATTGATCTGGAATGTAGACCATGCCTGTGTCGGCCAAGCCCGAGCGGCTTCGATCGCCGCCGTAGAGCCGCTGATCGAAGCCGACAAATCGACCAGCCGAAGTTTTAGACGGCGCGGCGACCGAGCCCAGGAGAAACGTGAGCAGATCTTTCGCTTGATCGTAATCGCAATCGACGATGTAGGGCTCACTCGACACCGAACAACTCTGGCCTTGTGCGTCGGTCACGAAGGCATGGCCGGCCGGAATATCCGAGACGAAGCGAATATTGGCGTCGGGCACCCCAAGCCGCTTGTAGAACTCGACGGCACTGGCAACAATTGCCGGATAGACAGTACGGTCGTTCGTGCCGGAAAAAAGATAAACTCGGTCACTCAAAACGTCGGCGATCGGATCGATAGCCCCATCGGCCGCCCGCTGCACCGCCTTGTCGGCGAGCAGTGGCGCATTCGGCACGCCCCACACGGCCATCGCATTCTGCATGCATCCCGAGATCGCCTTCGAAGCGTTCAGCATCGTTTCGAACGGACCGACGACCATGCCCGAAAAGGCGCTTTCCGCGCAGCCGTATGGTCCGCCGGCGATGATAGCCGCTCCCGTGACAATCCTGGCATGGGCCATTTGGAACTGGCCCGCCATGTAGGCTCCCGACGAAATGCCCGACACAGTGGTCTGATCGATGACGGTGCCAAGCGGCGGGAGTGCGCCATTTTCCTCGCTAGAACAAGCCGCAAGAAAGGCGGCCGCAGCGACCATCAGAGAGGCGACAAGATTGAAACGCATGAATGACCCGGCTGGAGGAGACCGCTTCCTTACGCCGGACACCCGGCCACGTCATCTGAGGCGCACGGTCACGCGATCGGCCCGGCCGTTGGCGTCGATCACCTGCAGCTTGACAAAGCCTTTACCCGGCGGCGTCCAGGCGACCTCGCGATCATGACCGTTGATGGCCATCGGCGCTCCATCGACAAGCCAGGTCAGAGGCAACGCGCCACCCTCGGCTTTGAGCACAACGGGATCGTCCGCATCTCGTTCCGCCAGATCCAATTCCGATCGGTCGGGCGGGAATGCAATCAGCGGCGGCTTGTCCAGAAAGGGCCCGGCCGGGGCCGCATTGTCCGATCCGTCGCGGAAGCGCTTGAGTGGCGGCGGCAGGTCCGCTCCGGCCCGCTTGATGATACCCGCCGGCGGCGGCCGCAGCGATGTCCGCTTCTCGGCCACCCGTTGAAAAGCATCGAAGAGGATCGGCGCGGCGGCCAACCGGCCCATCATACCGGGCACCGAAGCTCCGTCCGGCCGCCCGACCCAGACCGCGATCGTGTGCCGCCCGTCAAAGCCCACCGCCCACGCATCGCGATAACCGTAGGATGTGCCCGTCTTATAGGCGAGTTTGCCTCCACGCGCGTTGAGCGGCGCCGGCGCATCTTTCAGAATGTCAGCCACATACCAAGCCGCGACAGGCGACAGCAACGCGTTCTTGGCGGATTGTCGAGCTGACTCCATGCGGAGCTTGAGGCTCTCGCCATCCTGCCTCCATGTCAGCGGAACCGGTTCCCCACCACGCGCGATCCCGACGTAGAGCTGCGCCAAGTCCTGCAGCCGCATGCCGATGCCGCCGAGCGCGACGGCCAGCGACGGCACCGTCTGCGGCGGCAACTCGGTCTTGATCCGGGCCCGATCGAGACGCGACGTCAGCTTGCCCGGCCCGACCGCCGCCAGCATTTTCACCGCCGGAATGTTGAGCGACAGCCCCAGCGCCTCGCGCACTGTGACGGTGCCGTGAAACGCCTCGTCGAAATTCTCAGGTCGGTACGCACCGAACCGTGTCGGCTTATCTTCGATCAGCGTTTCTGGATGCGCCAGTCCCGCTTCGAATGCCAGACCGTAGATCAGAGGCTTCAGCGTCGAACCGGGCGACCGCACCGCCTGCACCATATCGATGGCGCCGGCCCGGTCCTGATCCAGATACCCGGCAGAACCAACATACGCCAAGACTTGGCCAGTGGCATTGTCCACCGCAAGGATCGCCGACGACAGCTTCTCGCCCAGCAGCTTGGTCTGCTCGGCCGCCAGCGATTCGAGACCGGCCTGGAGTTCGCGATCCAGCGTCAGCTTGTGAACGGCAAATTCTTTCCGTCCCGCCACTTCGGTTTCCGACAGATGCGGCGCGAATTTCGGGAACGCGCGCCGGCTCTTTGGCACGGCTTCGCCTTTGGCTCGATCTCTCTCCGCCGTCGTAATGACGCCCACCTCTTGCGCCCGATCGAGCACGCGATTGCGCGCCCGCAGCGCCGCCTGCCAATCTCGATCCGGGCGTCGCGCTTCCGGCGATTGCGGCAGCGCCACCAGCAGCGCGGCTTCTCCGATCGATAGCCGCTTGGGCTCCTTTCCGAAATAGGCAAGCGACGCCGCGCGCACACCTTCGATGTTGCCACCGAACGGAGCGATACGCAGGTAGATCCGCAGGATGTCCTTTTTTGAAAGTTCATCCTCCAATTGCAGCGCCCGCACCATTTGCCGAAGCTTGCCCCTGGCGTCCTTGCCATGCCGTCCATCGAGCAGTCGCGCCACCTGCATCGTCAGCGTTGAACCGCCCGACACGAGCCGTCCATGACGCACGGCCTGGTAAACCGCTCGCATCATCCCAATGGGATCGACGCCTCCATGCGCTTCAAAGCGCCGGTCTTCGAACGCTTTCAGGATTTCGAAATAGCGCGCATCGACGTCCTCCGGTTCGACCGGCATCCGCCAGCGTCCGTCCGGTGTCGTAAAGGCCCGCAGAAGCCGCCCGTTGCGGTCAAGAACGGTTGTCGAAAGTCCTTCCGCGTTTTGCAGTGGCGGTGGACCCAGATACACCTTGGCGGCGTCGATTGCGGCAAACCCCGCCAAAGACGCCACCACGGCTGCAATCAGGTATCGTGTCACGCGCCGCATGGTGTCATTTCGCTTTCGCGTTCGCGATTACGGTCAGTTGGCCCGCCGCCGTTCGCGCATATCGTTCCGGACGATACATGTCCTCGACCGTCGCTGCGGGATGAATAAATGTCCCCGGCGTCACCGCACGCACGATATAAGCCACCGCCGCCGATGCCGTGGCAGTCGCAACTGGAGCCGGCGTGGCGTCACCCTCGCTGGAACCGCCCTCGGACGACGAAGGGGGCTCGGACGAAGCCGGCGGCTTCGCTGACAGATCGAATGCCGCCACGAAGCGATCATCGCGAAACTCGGTGTGCTGCGGCTTCAGCGTATCCTTCAACCAGTCGAGACTGGTGATGTCTCCGCCCTCGACAAGCCGCGGGTTGTCGATTTCCAGCCCCGATGGCAGGCGATCGACCAGCAAGACGCGGCCGAAAGCTTCGTCGCTCTCGACCTTGACGACCGCTACGAGCCGTTCGTTCTGTTCGAGTTCCGAAGCCCCACCCGACGCGCTGGCAAGATCGACCGGTTCTCCAGCGAGCGTGTAGTAGCTGCGCGTGACAGTGAAGCCCTTTGCTGCGGCCGGTTCCGGTTCGAGCGACACTCCGATGACACTGATGACGGCATCGACACTGGCCTCGCCGTTATTCGTAATGACGACGCCCTTTTCGACCTCCTCGGCCGACAGTCCGCGCACGATCGAGCCGTCCACCGGACCGCCGTTGATCGCCAGTTTCGTGCCCTTCAGATCTTCACCCAGCGCATGCGCGGCCAGCAGCATCCAGGCCTGTTCCTGCGTCGAGGTGTACTGGCGGGCCTGATAGGCTTTCGCGATGACATTGACGAGCTTGGGCGCCTCCTGCTTGTACAGTCCTGTCTCCATCGCCAGAGTCACGAGTGCAGCGCCGTCTCTCAGACCCGAACCGAAGTCACTGCGCGCAAGAACCACCGGTGACGTGTCCTCGACACCGTCGAGAGCGGCCTTGAACACGCGCTCCGCGCGCGGCTTATCGCCGAGCATCGACAGCGCCGCGCCGAGTTGCGCCTTCGCCAGCACGGTCTTGAACTGGTCGAGTTTTTCATCGGCGAAGTAACGCAACTCACCGACCGGTGCCCGCCCGTTGCGAGCCAGCACGTAAAGAGCGTACGCCCGCGATTCCGCTGACGACGCGTTGTCCTGCGCATTGGCAACAAAGTTCTGCAGCCGGTCGAGCGCCAGCGACATGGGCACCGGACGAACGACGTACCCCGCCTCCTTCGCGCGTGTCAGGAAGTCGGTCACATAGGCCGTGAGCCACAGATCGACGTCCGTCGGACCCCAGACGCCGAACGCGCCCGTGCTGTCCTGCATCTCGAACACGCGCTCCACCGCCTTTTGAACGCGCTCTTTCAGTTCCTTATCCGGCGCGATGCCGATCTGCTCGGCAACCGCGTTGGCATAGACCAGCGGCAGCGCCCGCGAGACGGTCTGTTCCGCGCAACCGTACGGATAGCGGTCAAGTGAGGTCAGCAGTCCTGGCACATCGAGCGTTGCCGCCGGTCCGACGCTGACATTGACCCGCGTGCGGCTCTTGATGAGCCCCGCCAGCAGATCCTTTCCCAGCGTGATCTTGCCGCCGTTTCCGGTCAACTCGCTCACCGTCGTCCGCTTGATATCGCCAGCCGGCGGTTTGACATCGAACGTCAGCCGGCGGCGGACATCGATGCCCTCCGGTCCCGTGACATTGACGTCATAGGCCTGCAGACCGACGTCTTTGGGCCTCAGCGACAGGCGCTCGCTGTTGCGCTCGCCAACTTTAAGGGCGAGCGATCGCGACAGAAGGCTCTGCGGCCCGCCCGCCGATGCATCGAGCGGCAACTGCGCCACAGCCACCGCATAGGTGCCGGCCGGTCCATCGACGTTATGCACCGATAGATCGACAGTGACGTCATCTCCGAGCGTCAGGAAGCGCGGCGCGGAAACAGTCAGCGCCACGGCATCCCGCACGATCACGTCCGACGACCCATGACCGATCTTGTCCTTTGACCAGGCCACCGCCATGACGCGCACCGTTCCGTTGAAGTCGGGCAGCGCAAATTCGACGTTCGCCGTTCCATCGGCCCCGACCTTCACAATGCCGGAGAACAGCGCCACTGTTTCTTCCACCGGCGGCGAGCCTTTGATACCCTCCTCCTCCATGCCATCGCCACCGGAGCGCATCCGACCCCGCTCGGCGCGCATCCCGTCGATCAGCCGGCCATAGAAATCGCGGATCTCCAAAGCCAGCTTGCGCTGTGCATGGAAGTGAGCCTCCGGAGCCGGCGTTTCGAACTTGGTCAGGTTGAGAATGCCGACGTCCACCGCCGCCACCGTCACGCGCGCGTCTTCGCCCGCTTCGAGTCCCGTGATCTTCACCGGAATGATCAGCCCGTCGCCGGACTTGATCTTTTCCGCACCCGGCAGCGAAACTTTGAGCGTCCTCTTGCCCTGATCGACACCGATCCACCGGATGCCGATCGCCCGGCTCGGCATCCGCTTGGCCTGCTCGTCCAACGGACGATAGAGCAGCGCCGTCGCATAGGCACCCGGACCCCAATCCTCGCCCACTGTCAGCTCGACTTCACCACCACCCTTGGCGATATCGACCTCCTTCGACATCACCAGACCGTTGCCGAGGATTGCGACAAGCGCCTTGCCGCCCTGCTTGGAAGCAATGCGTAGCTTGGCCGTCTCACCCGGCTGATAGCTCTGCTTGTCGAGGGCCACATCAAGCATTTCTGGCGAGTCAGCGGCACCCGCTGCCGCATACCAGCCCGCATTGAACGTGAGGTTTGTCGACGGACCACCCGCATCGACCGAGCGCACCTCCAATTCGAATCGCCCATAATCGACGCCAGCCGTCACCATTGCGGGAGCTTCGGCGAGTGTGTCGACCGTCCCGCTCGCAACCTTGCGACGGATCGTCTGCGTTTCGTAAGTCCAGGCCCCATCGCGGCTGTACCACTGCCACGACGTTTCAAGCCGCATAAGTTCCCAAACGAGACCCGCTTCCGCCGTGCGCACGCCAGCGCTGTCGAGCGAGACCACTTCGAACGACGCCGGTGCGCTCTCACCCGGTCCACTGTCTTTAAACAAAGGCTTCACGCCGATGCGGCGCTGCTTCAGATCGACCGGCACAACGACGTTGCGCTCGATCGACCGTCCAGAAACTTCGCGCAGGCGCACGATGATGTTGGCTTCCAGCGGGCGCGATGTTTTATCGACGGCCGGAAGGGAAACGGCGAGCGTCGCCTTTCCGTCGGCGCCGGTGTCTGGCAGCTGCTCAAGCGGCTGGCGCACCGGATTGATGAGCTGATCCGCATCACCGAACTTGTAGCCCGGGTAGCCCGCCACATCGTTCGAAGCGGCCCGCACCACGATTTCGCCTTCGACACTGAGATCGGCGGCCGGCGGGCCGTAAAGATAGCGCCCGTCGATCGCAATCGACTTCGGCGCATCGACCGCGATCGGCCCCTGACCGGCATCGAGCGTCAGATCGAGACGTTCTGGAACGTAATCCTCGACCAGGAACGATACCTGCGTCAGCGGATCGGACTTCGGATCGGCGTGCACCTTGGCGCGCCACGTTCCGGTCATGACCCCCGCGCCGAGCGCGATGCGAACGCTACGTCCACCCAAACCTTCATCAGCCAGCGGATAGCGCGCGTGCTCGACGCCATCGGGCCGCGTCAGGATCACAGTGACCGGAAGTGTCGAGGCATTGCCGCCTGCATCGCGGATCAGCGCCGTGACGTTGACGTCTTCACCCGGGCGATAGACGCCGCGTTCGGTGTAGGCGTAAGCGTCGATCGGACCCGGCGCATCCCGGCCCTTCACGCCGCGGTCCGACAGGTCGAAGGCATTGCTCGTCAGATCGAGGAAAGCGTATTCGCCGGCACCCGTTTCCGCGATCAGCAGTGCTGGCTGCAATCCGCCTTCACCGCGCGCGAGCCCCGCTTCGAAGCGAACGTAGCCATTGCCATCCGCCTTTGCCGTCCCGAGAACTTCGTTGTTGCGCGCAACCAGTTTCACATTCGCTCCGGCAACGGCCGTCGTGTCAGCCAGCGAGCGCACGAAAGCATGGACCCCGCTATCGCCCGAAAATGCGGTCAGACCCAGATCCGAAACAATGAACCACTGTGTGGACAGGCTATTCCAGTTCTCACTGTTGCCGTCGGCGGGCTTTGCGATCATCGCGTAGGCGCCCGGCTTCAATTGCCCGACGGTTTCGCTGACCGGAACGGCGGTCACGACTTCCTCGTTGAGTTTCTGGACCACGTCCATCTCGCCGGCGTAAACTTTCTCACCCGTCCGATCGCGCAGGGTATCGACGTCGTAGCCATAGAGCTGACGGTCGAGTTCGCCATTCCCGACGACGTTTGCCAGGCTGCGGTCGCCGACGCGATAGACCTCGACGGCCACGCGCTCGGTATTGATGCTGACCACGGGAATGCCCTGCTGCCCGCGGCTGGGCAGAACGTAGTTACGGCCTGTGAAGCGCACCGAAGGCTTGCGGTCCGCGACATAAACAGCGAGCGCGATCTTCTTCTCGATCACCTCTTTGGTTTCCGCGGGCAGGCCATCGCGAATCTGGATCTCGTAGCGCTGGCCGTATGTCAGACCCTCGATGCACAACTGCGAGCCTTCCGCAGTCACGCTTTCCGGGTCCTTGCCGTCGACAGAAACGAATTTCGAAAAATCGATATCGCCTCGGCTCAAGTTCTCAGAGAACACCGCGCATACACGCGGTCGCAACGACTCCGTGTCGGTCTTGTAGTCCGTCATGCGAAATCCGTGCTCGGCGCGCAGCTTCTCGTAATCCGCGCGCACCGTAGGCGCCTCCGCCAGTTCCAGACTGATGCGCAGGGCGTCGATCGCCGGCCGCCAGTAGGCGCGCTTCTGCATCGCGTCGGCTAACACGGCCAGCGCCTCAGCCTGCTGGGCTTTGTCCGATGCCAGTTCATAGGCCCGGTATGCGGCACCGGATGCATTGACCGGCAAATCGTAGCGCTCGCTCGAGCTCTCATCCGTCACCTTGACGGCAAGCAGGGTCCTCGCCAAGCCGAGCCAGCTCTCGGTATTTTTCGGATCGGCCGCAACCGCCGCCGCATAGCTGCGCGAGGCCGCCCGCGCGTCGGTTGCCAACTGTTTTGCTCCAGCAAGCCGCAGGTCGGCCGCTGTTTTGCTTCCCGGCTTCCAGGTCTCGCGGACATAGCGCTCGTATCGCGCTGCATCCTCCGAAATGCCTTGATGTATGAAACGGGAGCCGGCCGTCGCCGCTAGGGGCGCCGCGAGGAAAGCGAAAATAATGAGCAGGAAAGCGCTGAAGCGGCGCATGACGTCACCTTTGCAATGGGCACCCCGCGCGATGGCGCAGATGCGAGCAGAAGAGACACCATCATTGTTTTTCTAAAGGGCCAGGTGAAGGCCATCAGCCACCAGCGGCAAGACCACGGCGGCAACGTCCAACTTGCCGGAACTTACCGCTCATTACCGCCTACGCCATCCGGCCGGCTGCCCGTCAGGGCAGTCGGATGGCGCAAACCAAAACGGCGCCATCCGGCCGGCTGCCGGAACGGCAGTCGGATGGCGGAACCTAAAACTCAGTCGGATGGCGCAAACCAAAACGGCGCCATCCGGCCGGCTGCCGGAACGGCAGTCGGATGGCGCAATCAAAAAAATCTCTAATGCCGCGTCGAAACGGTGGGTGTCGATTCGCCCTCGGCAAGTGCCGCCATCGGCACTTCGACGGCAACGGCGGTGGGCGCGGCCTCCGGCGCAACAGCCGGTGCATCCTTGACACCCGCGGCGGCGAACGACCAGACGCGGTCAAACGACCGGTGGGCGAGGGCAGCGGTTTCGCAACACTCGGCGCTGTAGATTTCGTAGGCATCCCGCTTCGTCGGCTCACGACGCATGCAGTCGCCGATCCAGGCGACACGATCGCCGATGGCCAGTTGCTCGTGGGCATCGAGAAGCCGTGCATCGCAGCCGCGGCGCACCGCAAAACCGGCGAGAAGGCCTGATACGTCATCGCTCGCCCCCTCGGTCAGCACGATGATCGCGCGCACGTTCAGACCGGCCGCGCGAAGTGCATCACGATGGACGGCGAGCGCCTTGAGCACGGGACTTTCCACAGAACGGGCGAGCACCGTCAAGCCTCGGCCGGCGACATCGGACGCAATGGCGGCCGCGAGCTGCTCGGCAACAAACGTTGCGAGGCGCGCTTCCTTCTCCTCCTTGCGTACGACGTGCATCCGGGGCGAGGTGGTGGTGCGCATGGGAGCTGCTTCCTGATTTATCCTCCTTGTCGCCGTTCGAGCCAACGGCGTGGAGGTGTGTGTTGCCTTGCCGCTAATTTGCGGCTGAAGACGTTAAGCAACCGTTGCGAACCGTGTCCTTTTCAACCATTCGCACACGGTCGAGGCGAACCCCGCTAGGCTCTCGGAACGACCGGTCGCAAGCGCCCCGCCAAGTTTGCCGCGCCATCTGCATCTTCATCATCCAATTCCCCCAGATCCTTGAATTGCAACATATCTTCGTCGTCGCACGACGACGGCTCGATAGCCTTGGCGATAGCGGAAATTGGGCTCACTGAAGCATCGTCGTCAGGTGCCGGCAGAGCCTCGGCCAAATTTCCGTTCGTGGAAAAAAGTGTGACCGGCAGATTGGCCTGACTGACAGGAACACGGAAGGTCGCCGTCTCGCGCCGCATGACGACATCGACCATGGTGTCGGGTCCCGCGGCCTCAGTCACCGGACCGGCGCTGACCCCAGCGGACGGCCGCGGACGCACCGGCAGCGGCACCACCGTCGGCTGCGGCTCGGCCGGTGCCATAATCGGCTCGGCCACGGACGGCACCGGCCGCTGGATCGGCACTGTGTTGCTGTTGGCGGCCCGCACCTCGATCTCCGATTCGCCGTCTCGTTCACTGCGTCCGGCACTCTCGGCGCGGGCGGCCGGTCGAGACGAAGGGGCCGCTGTGAAGCGCGGCTCGTGACGCGTCAGGTCCGGCGTGCTGAAGTGCTGGTCGAAAGGGCTTCGCCGTTCCGTCACGTCGCGTGCTTGGCGGGCGCGGCTCTCTTCGGCCCGCTTCGCCGCCCCCATGACCGCGCCGAGAATGATGTCCTGCCACGCCCCGTCGCGGAACCTGTAAACGCGGAATGCACGGCAGCCGGCGAATTTGCTGCCCTGCCGCGCCAGTTTTTTCTGCACACTGGCCGTCGTCAGCATGGGACTGTGAACACGAGCAAATATTCGCTCTTTTTCAAAGCTCGTGAACAAATTGGCGAGGAGGTGCGCTTCGTGCTGCAAGTCTTGCGCTTCCTGCGTCCCATAGGCGATCTGCGGCATCGGCGATCCCGGCGGCGGGCGGCGCCCGAGCGTGAACGGCGCATCGAGCGGCACCGCCACGTAATAAACCCCGCCCTGATCGAATACGACGTGCCGGAACACCTCGAACGTCTGCCGGACGTCCGGGTCGCGATGAATGTCGCTGAAGCGCGAAAGAATTGTGCTGACGGGACTGCGCTCGGCCGCCTGCATCCGCGGCAACAGCCCTCCGAGACGGTTGACCGGTCGCCCCATCGACACAAGAAGCAGACACAGATCGACGAACAGCGCGACGGCGAGCGGCACATAATCCCGCTTCGATAGACCGACGGCGTCCCCATCCGAAATCCGCGCCGCGCCGCCACCTTCAACCGACTGAACGGCTTTCTGCTGCAGTTCGCGCAGTTCATCCGCCGATGGCGGCATCTTGAATGACAACACGCCGAAAAGCGTCGCCGTTAGTCGGCGAAACGCTTCGATCGTGGCTTCCGAACCTTCGACCGCAGCAATCGACGGCTTCTCCAAAGACGGCAGCTGATCGATCGCCTTGACCGCGCCGCGCAGTGCGCCCTGCAATTGCGCATCGGGACAGATGAACCCACCCTTTTTCGGATCGCCGAACGTCGATTGCTCCGCCCGGTCTGATAGCTCGGATCGAAGCTGACGCAATTGCGGGTCGGTGCGAAAGGCATTGAAACCTGTCACGGTCATATCGAGCTTGCGCGAGAGGGCCTTCATGAACTCATTGCGCGTCCCCGAATTCGCATCGATGGTCGAAGGATCGCTGTTGACAATTTTCAATAAATCGCCGTCCAGCGCGGACAACTCGCCGCGCACCGCCGTCGCGCGCTCCTTGACGAAATCCGAAGCGAATGAAAATCGCGCGGCATCATCCTCGCGCAGCTTGCGCCGCGGCCCATCGCCGGGCCTGCTGTTCGGGCACGACGTGCCTTTCGTGCGCTCAAGCTCGGCCTTCTCGCCCGAGACCGTCGACAGCTTAACGAGCGTACTTTGCAGCTGGTCGAGCCGGGTTGCAGCCGCATTGAGCGATCCCTGCACCTGTCCAACCGCCGATTCCGCTGACCGAGACGCTTCCGATCGGCTTTCCAGGACCTTCCAGTAAAACCCAAAGCCAAATCCGACCGAAATCAAGGTCAGGAAAACGTAACCGGCCGCGTAAACGATTTTGGTGAAGAACGGGACCGGCGCAAACATCTGGTCGAGCAGCCAGATGATCATCGTCATCAACATCGCGACCGAAAAGCCGATGATGGCTTTGTGGATCAGCGGCAAGTCACCCATGTTGGCCTGGATCAGCTCAAGCATTCCGACGTAGGTCGCCACCCACGATAGAATTCCAAGGCCCGCGATGAGAACGAGCTTTTTTACGTCGCGCGTCGGGGGCTCCTCGCCGGATCGGCCATTACGGTCCGAAGGGTCGAAAGCCGCCGCCATTCGCAACCGCGTCGATTGCATGTCAGGCCCAACCGCACCCATATTGCCAGCCATGTTTCGACCCGCACCCGCACACCACACCGATAGGATCGATCCCTAGTCGTCCTTCTTGTCGCGAGGGGGATTAAACTATGGCGGGTCGGCGGCTTGTCACGGACTTAACGGTGGCGTTTGCCCTATCCGGTACCGGCTCTGGCAGAACGCTCTCGCCCGTGCTTTACCGGTTGGGTCCAAGATGGCGACGGGAGCACGGCGTATGGCCAAAGACGAAAAGCCTGCAAAATCGACTAAAAAGGCCAAGACATTGAGTGCCCCGAACAATCCACTCGCCATCTTCGACATCAACGACCCAGAAATTCCCACATCCATCGCCGACGCGGCACTGTCGTCGGGCGGGTATCCCTATGACAGCAAATTCAAGCGCAAGGTCTACGAGGAGCAGCTGATCCCGCTCCAGATCGAGCTGTTGAAATTCCAAGCCCACATTGAAAAGACCGGCCAACGTGTCGTCGTTGTGTTCGAAGGCCGCGACGCCTCGGGCAAGGGTGGCGCCATCACCGCGATACTCGAACGCATGAACCCGCGTCATGCTCGCGCCGTCGCTTTGTCGAAGCCGACCGACGTTGAACGCGGCCAGTGGTATTTCCAGCGCTATGTCGAACACTTGCCCACGGCCGGCGACATGGTGATGTTTGACCGCTCCTGGTATAACCGAGCCGGCGTGGAGCGCGTCATGGGCTTCTGCACGCCCGATCAGCACGCCAGTTTCCTGCGCGATGCTCCGGAATTTGAGGGACTGCTCGTCCGCGACGGCGTCAAGTTCCTGAAACTCTACCTGACCGTCGGCCGCGAAATGCAGCTGACCCGCTTCCATGAACGCAAACACAATCCGCTCAAGCGCTGGAAGCTCACCGATATCGATATGGCCGCGATCGCAAAATGGGACGCCTATACGAATGCCGAAACGGAAATGCTCCGGCACACCGATACTGCCGACGCTCCCTGGACCATTGTGCGCGCCAATGATCAACGCCGCATGCGGCTCGAAGTGATCCGCAATATCCTCACGCTGCTGCCCTACGAAGGTCGCGACACGGCGGTCGCAACTCCACCTGATCCCCAGATCATCGGCCAGGGTATCGATTTCCTCCGGCCCGCTGTGGCGCCGGCCTAATTCGGCCGCCACCCCAGCGCGGCCCGCCAAATTTCGGGCGCAAATTCTCCCGATGCCACGCTGTGTCTGGCGCAGCCGCTTTGCGCCGTCGCCAAACTCGGGTAAGGCCTGATCGGGAAGCGGTGCTGTCAGCCGCAAATCTGGGGAACGCAATGATCGATAAAGCTTCGATGATCATCTGGATGGCAATCCTGACCATCGGCATCTGTCTCCTGATCCTCGCCGCCGGTGCCGGCACACCCATCCAATTCATGGCGGTCACCGCTCTCATCAGCTTTACAATCGCTGCGATCGGGCTTCGCGAAATCATCGCACTTGATAAACAGGGAGCCGCGGTGAGTGCCGTGTCGGCGTCAACCGCCCGCTACATGGGCCTCGTATACGCCTGGGGCGCTTTGGCCCTGTTCGCCACGTACTTTTTCATCCTGCCGCAGTGGCACGAATGGCCGGTCTTCTGCGCTGCTTTCGCCATCGTCGCCGCCATCAGCCTGCTCTTTGCGGCAACGATGTCCAAGGACGTAGCGCGCGGCAAAGACGATCCGACGCTCCTCAAGATTGGCCGCATCCTCACGATCGCGCAATTTGCCGGCACGATCGTGGCCGTCATCGGCCTCATGATCGACCCCGACAAGCAGTTTCTCAATCCGCTCCGGCGCGACTGGGCGGCGCAAACCATCTTCCTGTTTGGGGCCCTGGCGCTGGCGGCGATCAGCGCCACGGCCCTGTTCTACACGCGCAACCGGGTTTCTCCAGCCTGAAGCGAGCAATCGATCGATGTCCCTCCAGTCAATGATCGCCAGTGTCGTCGCGGCCCTCCTTGTCAGCGCTGGTGGCATGGCATGGGGTGCAGCGACAAACTCGCGGCTCATCACCGTTCTGGCCGCGCTCGCCTACACGCTGGTCATTCTCATTGTCGCCTGGCGGGTGAACCGCGCAGCCTGGATCGCCAACACCGCAGCGGACGGCGCGCTGTTCCACACCATGCGGCGCAATACGCGGCTAGCCGCGTTGGTCTACGCCTGGGGCGCAGCCGCCTTTTTCGCGATCTACGGCTTGACCAACGTGCGCTGGCAACATGGCTTCCAGTACGGCACGGGCGCGGCTCTGTTAGCCGCAGCCTTCCTCTATTACGTGCACAAGATGGGTGCCGATGGTGCCGAAACCCCGCCTGCTGCATGGCTGACGGCGGCTCACGGCCTTGCGATCACGACCGGGCTGGTCTTCCTCGTCGGCGCCGGCAAACTCGGCTCCACCAAAGGCGACTGGCCGGCGAACTACATCTTTTTGTTCGGCGGCTTGGCCCTCGTCGGGCTGTGCTACATCGCTTTCCGCACCCAGGTGCGCGTGCTGAAAGCCTGAACGACTACTTCTGGCAGACCGCACAAAAAAAACTCGGACGCCCCGCCTGAACGACGCGCCGCACCGTTCCCGTGCAGGCTGCGCGCCGGCACGGCTCACCGGCGCGATCATAGACGTCGTGGCGGTCCTGGAAGGCCCCTGACGTGCCATCGGGCTGGCGATAATCGCGCAACGTTGATCCACCCGCTTCCACCGCTTCCGTCAGGACCTCACGAATAGCCCGCGCAAGGCGTTCGCTGCGCGCGTTCGCCTTGCCCGCATGGCCCGCCAGTGTTCCGGCCCGCCGCCGCGGCGACAAGCCGGCCCGGAACAAGGCCTCGCAGACATAGATATTACCCAAGCCGGCGACATTGCGCTGATCCATCAGGAACGCCTTGAGATCGGCCCGCCGCCCTACCGCGCGCTGCGCCAATGTTACCGCGTCGAGACCGTTGCCGAGCGGCTCGACGCCCAACGCCCGGAAAAGCGCATGCGCGTCCAGGTCGGCGGCTTTCTCCAGAAGCATGTATCCGAACCGGCGCGGGTCATTGTAGGTGACGCGCAAGCCGCCTGACGTTTCGAACACAACATGATCATGCTGCGGCAAGCGCCCCGTGTCATAGACATAGTCGCCGACGACGGCGCCCCGCTCAGCGCCACCATTGGCCACGATGAAGCGGCCGGTCATGCCCAAATGCACAATCAGAACTTCACCGTTGTCGAGATCGAGCCGCAGGTATTTGGCCCGCCGCCCGACACTGACCACGGTTCGGCCGGTCAATCTGCTGGCGAACTTGTCCGGAAACGGAAAGCGCAGGTCTGCACGGCGCACATCGACATGCGTCAGCATCTGGCCGGCGAGCGCCCGCTCAAGGGCGCGGCGAACCGTTTCGACTTCGGGCAGTTCCGGCATCGGGTCACTCGAAATTGGCTCTAGTTTGCTTTGTGCCGTCCGCAACGGCGCACCGTCAACGCATGCCAGCAAACCAACAGACGGGCTGGACAATGCCGCGCCGGCCCGCGACAACGTCGGCATGGCAGTGTCCGACAAGGCTCAGGATCACCCGCCGCCGCCCGCAGATGATGCGCCGCTGGCGACCGATCCCATCGCGCTTGAAATCTTGCGCGGCACCTCCCGGATGCTCATCGATGCCGGCTTGGTGCCGATTGCCGAATTCACGCTGCCCAACGGCCGCCGTGCCGACATTGCAGCCCTGGATCGCAACGGGTCCATCACCATTATCGAGATCAAGTCGAGCCTGGCCGATTTTCGCGCCGATCAGAAATGGCCCGAATACGCTGATTACTGCGACCACTTCTTCTTCGCCGTCAGGCCGGATTTTCCGCGCGAGATCCTACCCGGCGATTGCGGGCTGATCCTTGCCGACCGCTATGGCGCAGAAATAATTCGCCCGGCTTGGATCGCCCCAGCGTTACCCCCCGCGCGGCGTAAGATGCTGACGCTACGATTTGCCCGCATCGCAGCCCTACGCCTCGCGGCGGTGTCCGACCCCGCCGTGAAGGACCGGTCCGAAGCCAAGGACCTCTGAACGGAATTATTTCGGCGCGCGCTTGGCCAGGATACGCTGCAGCGTCCGCCGGTGCATATTAAGCCGACGCGCCGTCTCGGAAACGTTGCGGTTGCACAATTCATAAACCCGCTGAATGTGTTCCCAACGGACACGGTCCGCCGACATCGGGTTTTCCGGCGGCGGTGCCTTCGAATTCGGGGGTGCGAGAAGCGCGTCCGTCACATCGTCCGCATCGGCCGGCTTGGCCAGATAGTCAACCGCACCAAGCTTCACCGCGGTGACCGCTGTAGCGATATTCCCGTAGCCGGTCAGGACGATAATGCGGGCGTTGGGCCGCACGCGGGTCAATTCGGCGATCACATCGAGCCCGTTGCCATCCTCGAGCTTCAGGTCGATGACCGCAAAGGCGGGCGGGCTCTGCCGCACCAGATCGATGCCTTCCATCACCGTGAAGGCGCTGCGGACATGGAAACCGCGCTGCTCCATGGCACGCACCATGCGCTGCAAAAACGCCCGGTCATCGTCCACGATGATGAGCGAGCGGTCTTCCGGCAATTCGTCGGGCTTGAATGACAGATCTTCAGTCACGGGGGTCCTCCACGTGCGGCAAACTATAGTCTTGCCTCTGTGTAGCCAAGCGCAAACGCGCGATAAAGCATACCGGTGAACTGGTAAACAGATTAACGGTCGTAGACCTCGGCGACTGGCGGCCGGAATTGCGGACGCGGCAGCGCCGTCCCAGGACCCGATCGCTCGGCGCCGGCTTCATAGGCCTCGCGCGGCCAGATCAGCCTGACAATGGCGCCGCTTTGCGGGGGCTGGCGATTTTCCAGCGAAACGCGGGCCCCTGAGCGCTCCAGCAGCGTCTTGGCAATGAAGAACCCAAGACCCAGGCCACCGGCTTTGCTTTCCGATTTTCGCCCCCCGGCGGATCGCGTGGTGACATACGGTTCGCCCAGTGTGTCGATGATTTCGGGTGAAAAACCAGGGCCATCGTCGCTCAGCGTGACGGAGATCGACGTCAAATCCCACTCGCCCGTCAGGTCGACACGAACTTGCGCGAAATCGACCGCGTTCTCGATCAGATTGCCAAGTCCGTAGAGCACACCCGGCCGTCGCGCCGCCAAGGGTTGATCCTGCATCGCGGTGGCCATCCCGCTCGCGGGATGGACAAAGATGTGAATCGGCTTGCCGTCTCTCATATACGGTGCCGCCGCTTCCTCCAGCATCTCCTGCAAGGAAATGTTGCCGTGCAGCGGGTCCTGCTCGGTCGGGTGCTTTGTGAGCTTCTGCAATATCTCGCGGCAGCGCAGCGCCTGCTGTCGCAGCAGCTCGATGTCTTCGGCCAGCACGCTATCATGGGGTATGCTGGCCTGGATCTCCTTGGTGACCAGTACGATCGTCGACAGCGGCGTACCCAGCTCATGCGCCGCCGCCGCCGCCAACCCATCGAGTGCGTGCAGCTTCTGTTCCCGCGCCAATACGAGTTCGGTCGCCGTCAAAGCGGCCGACATCAACTTGCTCTCTCGTGTCAGCCGACGCGCATAAAGCGCCATGAACAGCATCGTCGAGACCACCGCCGTGACCATACCGAAATCGTACAGCAGAGGATGCTCCAGAGGCCGGTCACTAAACCAAGGCAGCGGAAAGTTGGTGGTCAACAGCACGGCAGTGGCCAGCGCCGCCAGCAGCGCCAGCGCAATCGTATGCCGCGGCGGCAACGTCGCTGCCGAAACGGTCACCGGCACAACCAGCAGCATCGTGAAAGGGTTTTGCACCCCGCCCGTGAAATACAAGAGCGCAGCAAGTTGAATAATGTCGTAGGCAAGGAGCACCGTCGCCAGACGCGAAGAGAGCCGGTGACGCGCTGGAAAGCGCACCGCGAGAAAAACGTTGAGCCATGCCGAACACGCGATAAGAAACAGGCACCAGCCGACCGGCAGCCGAAAATGAAGCAGCAGCGCGACAACCGCGATGGCCGTCAACTGACCCAGTACGCCAAGCCAGCGCAGCCGGACGATCGTCTGCAGACGAAGCTGACTATCCTCTTCGCTCGCCTGCCACAGCAGGCTCAGGATTGATCGCTCGGACGACACGCCTGGAATAGTCCTTCCCACTAGGCCTCTAAGTCATCGGCCGGTTGTGCGTTCACAACCATAGGCTCGCCGGCGTTGCAAGTCTGCCCGCCGCTCGCTATCTCCGCATCGGTGGCGCAAGGGGTCAAGACACCATCTGTCTTCACCTTTACCGAACCGCTTACTGTGCAACGGCACTCATCAGCTGCCCTAAGCTGCGGTCCGCCGGCCCGCTACGGACCTGGAGAAACACGCATGACGCTGTCGAACAGGACGATCGCCCTCGCTCTCGGCCTATTGGCCGGTGTCGGAACCGCTTACATTGCGCTCAATCTACCTGGCAACTCTGGCCCGCAGGCGACGGGCCGCGTTGCCATTGGAGGTCCGTTCAGCCTTCTCGACACGACCGGCCAGCGCCGCACAGAGAAAGATTATGCCGGCAAACCGATGCTGGTCTTCTTCGGTTTCACGAATTGCCCCGACGTGTGCCCCTCGGGCTTGCAGACGCTCACTGTCGCCTTGGATAAACTGGGCGACAAGGCCAATGGCTTGACGCCGCTCTTCATCACGGTTGATCCCGAACGCGACACTCCCCAATCAATGGCAGCCTATATCAAAAGCTTCCACCCGCGTATTCAGGGACTAACCGGCACACCCCAAGACGTACAGGCCGCCATCAAGGCTTATCGTGTCTATGCGGTCAAAGTCCCCGATGAAAAAGATCCCACGCGCTACAGTGTGGATCATAGCTCGTTCTTCTATCTCATGAACGCCAACGGCGAGTATACGAAGCATTTTCCGCATTCTACAGATGCCGACGTTCTCGCCAAGGCACTGGCAGCAGCCTTATGATGATGTCGCCGCGCGTGCGGGCCATTGCACGCACTGCGGCCATTCGCTTATGACACCGCGTTGCCACACTCGCAGTGCACCCAGCGCGTGCGAGAAAAAAATCTGCTCGCCCATCGGCCACCGAACTTGGTAGGTGTGTCACCATCGTTCGCAGCGCTGCAGTGATGTGCGCTTGTGATCTGTCAAATGCGATTGAACGCGATTGACGAAGGTTCGAGAACGTCTTCGTATCGCGGCATGGTCAGGACCATGGCAGTGAGCTGGGACAGTGAGCTGGCAAAACCAATGACAACATGCGGAAAGTTCCGTTCATTCGAGGACGTAAATGCGGAAGTCTAAAGCGCCTCAAGTGACGACGCTTTCAAAGCGGGAGACCGAACGCGTCGGTGCTCCCGTCGAAGTCCGCCGCCATCCGGCGGCACGCCGTCTAACGCTGCGCGTCAGTCGCACGCGGCGCGCCGTCATCGTAACGCTTCCCGTCCAATGCGGGATCGAGGAGGCGGGCTTGTTCCTCAATCGCAATATCGAATGGGTCCGCGAGCGCCTCGACAGTTTGCCCGAACCCATGCCGTTTCGCGGCGGCATGCTCATCCCTCTTCGCGGAATCGCGCATCGCGTCGTCATGCCGGGCGAGATCCCGCGCCGCCGCGCGGTACGTCGCGTCGATGCGTTTCCCTTTCCCGAACTGCACGCACCAGGCGAACTGGTTTCCGCTATCAAGCGCCTCGAACAATGGTTCGCCCGCGAGGCCCGCACCGACCTTGAACAGCGCGTTGCCTGGCATGCCGCTCGTCTCGACGTCAAACCCGGCCGACTGACCATTCGCGACCAGACCAGTCGCTGGGGCTCGTGCTCAACGACAGGCGCACTGTCGTTCTCCTGGCGTCTCGTGCTCGCCCCGCCGGCAATCCTCGATTATGTCGCCGCGCACGAAGTCGCGCACTTACGTGAGATGAATCATGGCGCGCGCTTCTGGACACTCGTCCGCAAAACCTGCCCGGCCATGGACGAGGCCAAACGATGGCTGCGCATCTACGGCATGGATCTTCACCGCTACGGGGGCGAAGGCGGAACCTGATTTCCGCTAGGGCGATTGGGCTCTGCTCGGTGCGCCCAGCGTCATCATCCCAGGCAACGATTCCACCAGCTTGCGCTCCGGCTGACTCCCAGCCACCGTCGGCGCCGATGTATCGGCGCCGTCCGCCGGCAATCCGGCGAGCGCCCGGGCCACAAAATCTTCATCGATCCGCGTCTCGGGATAGGCCTCTGCATCGGCACGCTTCTCGATTTTCGCCTTTGGCTTGGCGTTCGGCGGCACTCTCGTCGGCATCCGCCAGGGCAGAAGTTCGGGCGGCGGCGCGCTCTCACTGGCCAACACTCCCGCAGCCCCAACCGGCGGCAAGGCATCTGTACCGGTCAGCGGCAGGCTTTCCTTGCCGATATGCGCCGCCGCCATGATCCGGTTCCAGATCAACGCCGGCAAGTAGCCGCCCGTCGCCTTGCGCATCGGCGTACCATCATCGTTGCCGGTCCACACCCCGCCGGTGAAATGCGCCGTATATCCAATGAACCATGCGTCGCGAAAATCCTGACTGGTCCCCGTCTTGCCGGCGGTCGCATGACCGGTCAGTTCCGCGCGTTTGCCCGTCCCTTCCTCGACGACCGTTTGCAGCATGCCGTTCAGAGCAGCGATGGACGCCGGTGCCGCGACCAATTCGGACGACGGCGCCGGCCGCGCATAAAGCACGCGCCCGGTGCCGGACCGGATTCGGCGGATGATATGCGGCTCGACTACGGAACCTCCGGACGCGAACGCGCCATAGGCCCCTGTGAGATCGATCAGCGAGACCTCCGATGTCCCCAGCGCCAGTGACGGCTCGTTCCGCAGCGACGCCTCGATGCCCAGATGCCTTGCCAGCGCGACCACTTTGTCCGGCCCCACATCCATGATCAGCCGCACCGCCACCGTATTGACCGACTGCGCCAACGCCTGGCGCAACATGATGGCTCCACCGAACCGGCCGTTATCGTTTTTCGGCGACCAGCCTTCGAGATTGAACGGCAGATCGTAGGCGACACTGTCTGGCGTGTAGCCTTTCTCCAGCGCAGCCAGATAGACGAACGGCTTGAACGCCGATCCCGGCTGCCGCATGGCTTTCACCGCCCGATTGAATTGGCTTTCGCGATACGAGCGTCCCCCGACCATCGCCCGAACACCGCCCGATGTGTCCATCACCACGACAGCCGCTTGGCTGGCATCGAGCTTGGCGCCTTCTTGCGCGATCGCGGCCTCAACGACATTCGACGCATGGCGCTGCAATTCCCGGTCGATCGTGGTGTCGACGATGATCTCGCCGTTGCCACCACCCAGCGCGTCCGGCATTCGGTCGAGCACATAGTCGATGGCGTAATCGGCCGTCTGCCGCTCCTGGTCCCGGCGGGCGCCGGCAAAAACGATCCGTTTCGATCGCGCCGTCTGTTCTTCCGCCGCGCTGATCAGCCCCGCATCATGCATCTTCGACAGAACGCTATGACTGCGCAGCAGCGCCAGCTTCGGGCTCGATGTCGGCGCGAACCGGGACGGCGCCTTCAAGAGCCCCGCGATGACGGCCGCTTCCGCCAGCGTCAGCGCGCGAGCGGACTTATCGAAGTAGCGTTGCGCGGCGGCCTCGATGCCATAGGCACCGCCACCGAAATAGACGCGATTGAGGTAGAGTTCGAGGATCTCTTCCTTGCTCAAACGAAGTTCGAGCCACAGCGCGAGGGCAACTTCCTCGATCTTGCGGCCGAGCGTCCGCTCGGGCGAAAGGAACAGATTTTTCGCCAATTGCTGCGTCAGCGTCGACCCGCCCTGCGCAAAGCGGCCGGTCCGCAGATTGACGAACGTGGCCCGCACCAATCCCCAAGGATCAATGCCCCAGTGCGACCAGAACCGCCGGTCTTCCGTGGCGATCACGGCATCGATCACGCGCTTGGGAACGAGATCGAGCGGGATGTAATCGTGCGCCGTCCCGCGCTCGGCCAGCACGCTTCCGTCCCGCGCCAGGATGCGGATGGGTTGTCCCGACACCGCCGTCCGCAGCGATAGCGGATCGGGAATGGTGATCGTGTAGGCGACCATCATCACGGCAAGGGCCGCTGCGGCCAGTGAGACAGCGGCAAAGGGCACGAGCACGATAATACGCGTCCGCGGGCTGAGAACGCGCAGCGCGCGCGCAGCGCGCCGCTTCACCGCGCCATTGCGGCCGCCGGAAACGAGCATGAACAACCGGGTCGCCGCGCGCTGCAGTTGTCCCGCGCCACGAGATACGCGAAGTTTGCCGCGACCCCGCTTAGACCCACCCATGCCCCACACCCGACACTCAGCTTGCCGCGCCGCCGGCATCGACACCGGCAGGCTCTCAACGTTTAAAACCGAACGTAGGTGGTCAGCCTTAAGACCCAGTTAACCAACACGGCAGCGAACCTTGATCCTGCGCAAGGAACGCGCCCGGCTTTCATCTGATATGGACACACGGCCGTCACCAAGGAGAGCTGTCCATGCGCCTGATTTTCTTCGTCGCGGCAATCGCTGTCACATCTGCAGCCAGCCGGCTGGCCGCCGAAGAATTGGGTAATGCCCAGCGCGGACTTGCCTACGCCCAAGCAAACTGCGCTGGATGCCACGCCATTCTCCGCGATGACACGAACTCGCCCAACCCGGATTCGCCCGCTTTCAAGGCAGTTGCCGACACGCCGGGTATGACCCGGACGGCACTGAGCGTCTTTTTCCGTTCGCCACACCCGACGATGCCGAACCTGATTATCGCCCCTGAGGATGCCGACGACCTGATCGCCTACATCATGAGCCTGAAAGGCGACGCAGCACCCACGCCTAACTAGTCGCGGCCGCGCCGCACGATCGGCACGCGGCCTCTCCAGGTACCGTCGGCCACCCGCAGCCGCATTTGCCATGCCCCGCCGGCACCACGCCGTGCCCGACGGCGATCCGCTCGTCGAAGACGAAGCACGCCCCATCCCACAAACTTTCGCTGGCCGGCACCTCTTCGAGGTATTTCAGGATGCCACCCTGCAGATGATAGACGTCGTCGAATCCGTGCGCGCGAAGATAGGCGGAGGCCTTCTCGCACCGGATGCCGCCGGTGCAGTACATCGCAATCGTCCAGTGCTTTTCGGGATCGAGATTCTCGGCGACATACGTCTTGAAGTCGGAAAATGAGCGCGTCCGAGGATCGACAGCACCGCGAAACGAACCAATCGCCACTTCATAATCGTTGCGCGTATCGATCAGGAAAACGTCGTCGCGCGCGATCAGCGCATTCCAGGCTTGTGGCTTGACGTAGGTGCCGGCCCGCACATTCGGATCGGCCTCCAGGGCGCCGAAAGTGAGGATCTCCGGCTTGACCTTGACCTTCCAGCGTTGAAAGGGCGCAACTTCGGTGACGCTCGACTTGGCTTCAATCCCGGCAAATCGCGGATCAGCGCGCAGAAAGTCGAGGAGTACTGCAACGCCGCTATTGGGCCCGGCAATGGTTGCGTTGATCCCTTCCCGCGCGATGAGGACAGTGCCGCGCAAATTCTCACGTTCGCCGAGTGCCATCACCGTGGCCCGCAGCGCGTCACAGTCCTCGATGAGCGTAAACGTGTAAAACGCCGATACGGTATAGGGCATGGCAGCCCATCAGACGTCGAGGTTTTGCACGTTGAGTGCGTTTTCCTGAATGAACTCGCGCCGCGGTTCGACGACATCGCCCATCAGCTTGGAGAATATCTCGTCGGCCTCGGCCAGATCCGCAATTCGGACCTGCAGCAACGTGCGTGCATCACGGTCGAGGGTCGTCTCCCAAAGCTGATCGGGGTTCATCTCGCCCAGACCCTTGTAGCGCTGCAGCGATAACCCCTTGCGTCCCGCTTCGTAGATGGCATCGAGCAGGCTGCGCGGACCATACACCGGAATGGTTTCAGTTTTCCGCTTCAGCTTTGCCGGCTGCCCGTAAACCTCCGCCAGTGCGCCCCGACGCTCATTAATGCGCCGCGCATCGAGCGACGCGATAAGGCCGCGATCAAGCGTATGGGCTTCGGCGACGCCACGCACCTCGCGCCGGACGACATAGCCCTCGTTGCCGACACGGCCGTGCCAACCCGTCTCGGTCTCCTCGGCCAGTTGATCGAGTCGGGTCGCCAGCGATTGTGCCGCCTCCTCGGCCCGCTCCTGCGTCTGCAGCAATTCGACATTGAGCAAACCCATGATCGCCGCCTGCTCAACGATGCCGCGATTGTAGCGCGAATGCAGCTGATCGATGAGGTTGGTGACAATCCGCGCCTCTTTGACGACCTCACGCAGATCCTGCCCGCCCCGCTCGCCGTCAACGGTAACGAGTGTCGTATCTTCCAGGCCGCTGTCGATGAGGTAGTCTTCCAGCGCCCTCTGATCTTTCAGGTACGTGCTCGACTTGCCGCGCGCAACTTTGTACAGCGGCGGCTGTGCAATATAGACGTGCCCCTTCTCCACCAGCTCCGGCATCTGCCGGTAGAAGAATGTCAAAAGCAGCGTGCGGATGTGCGCGCCGTCAACATCGGCGTCCGTCATGATGATGATCTTGTGGTAGCGCAGTTTCGACAAATCGAAATCGTCGCGGATGCCCGTGCCGAGCGCGCCGATGATATTGGTCACCTGCTCGGACGACAGCATTTTGTCGATGCGCGCCCGTTCCACGTTCAGGATTTTGCCGCGGATCGGCAGCACCGCCTGATACTCGCGCTTGCGGCCCTGCTTGGCCGAACCACCGGCCGAGTCACCCTCGACGATAAACATTTCCGTGTTGACCGGATCGCGATCCTGGCATTCGGCGAGCCCGCCCGGCAGCCGCAGACCGTCGAGAGCGCCTTTGCGCCGTGTGAGTTCACGCGCCTTTCGCGCGGCCTCGCGCGCCAGCGCTGCCTCCACGATCTTACCGACGATCGTCTTGGCTTCCTTCGGATGCTCTTCGAACCACGCCGACAACTGATCGCCGACGGTGTTTTCAACGACCGGCTTCACTTCCGACGAGACCAGCTTGTCCTTCGTCTGCGAGGAAAACTTCGGGTCCGGCACTTTAACAGACAGCACGCAGGTCAATCCTTCACGCGCATCCTCGCCCGTCAGATCGACCTTTTCCTTCTTCGCGATCCCGCTCTCGTTGGCGTACTTGTTGATCACGCGCGTCAGCGCCGCGCGAAAGCCGGCCAGATGCGTGCCACCGTCGCGCTGCGGAATGTTGTTGGTGAAGCATAAAACATTCTCGTGGTAGCTGTCGTTCCACCACAACGCCAGTTCGACGCCGATGCCTTCCTTTTCGCCACGGATCATCAGCGGCTCGGTGATGAGCGCCTGTTTGGAACGGTCGAGATAGCGCACGAATGCGGCCGTTCCGCCTTCGTAATAGAATTCCTCGCGCTTGACGTCCGCGTGCCGATTGTCCGTCAGGATGACCTTGGCGCCGGAATTGAGAAACGCCAGCTCGCGCAGCCGGTGCTCGATCGTCGGATAATCAAATTCCAACATCGTGAATGTCTTCGGCGAGGGTAGGAACGTGACCTCCGTGCCGCGCTCGCCGTTGGCTTCCCCGATGACTTTCAAGGGCGCGGCCGCGACGCCATCGCGAAACTCGATGTCGTGTTCTTTACCTTCCCGCCAGATGCGCGCCTTGAGCCAGGTCGAAAGCGCATTGACCACCGACACGCCGACACCGTGCAGACCGCCCGACACCTTGTACGAGTTCTGGTCGAACTTACCTCCCGCATGCAGTTCGGTGAAAACGATCTCGGCCGCCGACCGCTTCGGGTCCTGGTCGTCGTCGTTCTTGATGCCGGTCGGGATGCCGCGTCCATCGTCGCGCACGGTGCACGATCCGTCGGCGTTGAGCGTCACCTGACACGACTTCGCGTGCCCGGCCAGAACTTCGTCGATGGCGTTGTCCACCACCTCATAGATCATGTGATGCAGACCCGACCCATCGTCGGTATCGCCGATGTACATGCCCGGACGCTTGCGCACCGCATCGAGACCTTTCAGCATCTTGATGCTGTCGGCTCCATAGTCGTCGACGGGCGTTTTGCGGGCGGGTTCGGCGCTCATTCGTAACCTGTTTTTTCTGATCCTGATTTGCTCCGTGGATTATACCACGCGAACCGCCGCGAAAGCCAAAAAAGCATACGGATCAGCGCCCCAATCCAAAAGAAATAGTGGTTCTAATTCAACGCTTTGCGTGCGCGGCGGTATCGCGGCATTATAGCCCCGGTGTAAATCGCGCCTGACCCTCATCGACGGCGACGAAAAGCGCGTCCCCTTCCAGCGCGCAAAAGGCTTCCCGATCCGTCCCGGTCATGAAGGCTTGCGTGCCAATTGTCAGGATTTCTTGAAACAGCGCCGCTCGTCGCGCGGCGTCCAGATGCGCCGTCACCTCATCGAGAAGCAGGATCGGCGCCCGCCCGCCCTGCCGTTCCGCCGTCAGTTCCGCGTGCGAAAGTACGAGACCCAGAAGCAGGGCCTTCTGCTCGCCCGTTGAACACACCCGCGCCGGCATGGACTTCGGACCGTGCACCACCTGCAGATCCGACCGGTGCGGCCCCTCCAGCGTGCGCCCCGCCGCGCGATCCCGCTCACGGCCCGCGCGCAGCCCGGCGCGATAGCGCTCCTCCACATCGAGCGCGGCCATCGCGGCAAGGTCCGCTTCAAGCGTTCCCTCGACCGCGACGACGGCCCATGGAAATGCGGAATTGTGATCCCGCTCGCGCCGCCGCTCCGAAATGGCGCCAAGCGCGGCCGCCGCATCCGCCCGCGCCGCCGCGATCGCAACACCTGTCTCGGACATCACCTCTTCCAGGCCCAGGAAGCGTGCGTTGTCGCGCACGTCGTCCGCAAGCAGCCGATTGCGCTGCTGCATGGCCCGCTCGAAGCGCGACGCGCGCCGCCCGTGTTCGGCATCAAAACACAAGATCAAGCGGTCGAGGAACCGCCGCCTCTCAGACCCGGCACCGGTGAAAAGCCCGTCCATTGCCGGCGTTAGCCAGGTCACTTCGACATAGTCGGCAAGAACACCCGACCCCGGCTTTGTCACGCCGTCGATGCGCACGATGCGCCCTGTCGCAGCCACTCCTCCCGCAGCAAGACCTGTACCGATATCGACAGCACCCAAGTCCGTGTGCACGCGCGCCGCGACCGACCAGCTTGCGTCACCGGGCACGCGCGCCAGATCGGCGTAGGCCGCACGACGCAATCCTTGCCCCGGCGCCAACAGCGACACGGCCTCAAGAAGGTTGGTTTTGCCCGATCCGTTGGCCCCCGCCAGCACCACCGGCCGAGGTCCCAATTCGAGAGTCGCGGCTTGGTAGTTGCGAAAATTGGTGAGCGTCAGCCGCTCGACCCAAAGGCGCGGGGCCGCGTCAGCCATGGTCATCATTCCAGACTGGATCGGGCCAAACAGATCCGTCTCACACCCGCATCGGCATCAAAACGTACAGCGCGCCGTTGTCTTCGCTGTCTTTGATCATGGTCGGCGAGCCCGCGTCCGCCAATAGAAAACGCGCTTCCTCGCCTTCGACCTGGCTCGCGATGTCGAGCAGATAGCGCGCGTTGAAGCCGATTTCGATCGGCGCGGCATCGTACGTGACGGCGATTTCTTCCGTGGCGCTGCCACCTTCCGGATTGTTAACGGAAAGCACGAGCTTATTCTTCGAGATTGCGAGCTTGACGGCCCGCCCACGCTCACTCGCAACCGTCGACACGCGATCGACCGCCGCCGTGAAGATGCTGTTGGGAACCAGCATCTCCTTGTCGTTCGACTGCGGAATGACGCGCCCATAATCGGGGAACGTGCCATCGATCAGCTTCGACGTCAGCGTCACCGTGCCGATCTCGAACCGCACCTTGGCCGCCGACACCGAGATGCGCACCGGATCGGTCACACCTTCAACCAGCCGCTGTAATTCGTGCACCGTCTTGCGCGGGATGATGACGCCCGGCATCCCGGCGGCACCCTTCGGCAAATCGAGTTCCGCCTGTGCCAGCCGATGCCCGTCGGTTGCCACCGCACGCAGCATCGGCTTCTTGTTCGTCTCCGCCGTGTGCAGGAAAATCCCGTTCAAATAGTAGCGCGTCTCCTCGGTCGAAATCGCAAACCGTGTCCGGTCGATGATGCGTTTCAGTTCCGCTGCCGGCACCTCGAAGGAATGCCCCAGATCGCCGGCCGCGATATCGGGGAAGTCCTCCGGCCCGAGCGTCTGCAGCGCGAACCGCGCCTGCCCCGCCGTGAGCGTCAGCCGTTCCTTTTCCGCATCGCGCTTCAATTCGATCTGCGCCCCGTCGGGCAATTTGCGCACGATGTCATGCAGCATGTGCGCCGGCACGGTCAGGGCGCCCGGTTGCGTCACGTCCGCCTTGGCTTCTTCGACAACCTCACGCTCCAGATCGGTGGCCTTGAATTCCAGACCTGCGGGCGACGCCTTGAGCAGCACGTTCGACAGGATCGGGATAGTGGTGCGCCGTTCGACGACACTCGTGACATGCCCGAGAGCTCGCGACAGTTCGCCTTTTTCGATCACCAGACGCATGTCTTGCTTGCCCTTGAGCTTGCTGCGGGGAATTGCGTTCGAACGTAAATGAGATGAGCGCCAAGACGCCACCCCAGGCGGCCCGGTGCGCCACCGGCGAGTGCCGGCACAGCTCCAGGGACCACGAACCGGGGATTCGCGGAAGGGCTGCAAAATGACCCGATCCCCCGCGCCGTTCAAGTGTTCCGGCAGCCCATAGGAGGCAAATCCCGCCGGGGTCCCCAAAAAACACGAGACGAGGTCGCGTTTTCGCCGTCCCCGACTCCCCAAAACAAGAGACGGGGCCGCGTTTCCGCGATCCCCGTACTCCCACCCCGCAACGTTTCGCCGCCTAAAGCGGCGAACGCGTCAGACCCGACGAGCTTTTGCCCTCTCTCCCGTCAGGTCCCCAAAAACCGGCGCCCAGACCTTGCGTCCTAGTGCGCCAGCATCTTCTTCAGGTCATCCAGTTCGTCCCGGAGACGCTGATTGCCGTTGAGTTCACCCTCGATCTTGCGAATCGCATGCAGCACGGTTGTATGATCACGGTTGCCAAAACGGCGCCCGATCTCCGGCAGCGACCGTGCCGTCAGCTGCTTGGCGAGATACATCCCGATCTGGCGCGGCCACACGACCGAGCGATGCCGGCGCTGCGAAAGCAGGTCACCCTTCGACACGCCGAAATGGCGCGACACGACCCGCAGGATGTCCTCGATCTTGATCCGCCGCTGATCCCCGCCCGAATGTATGAGATCGCGAATGACCGTCTCGGCGATATCCGGCGTCAGAGTGCCGCGAACGTGCTGCCACGTCTGGTGCAGGCGATTGACCGCGCCTTCCAGTTCGCGGCCGTTTTCAGTCAACCGCTGCGCCAGCATTTCCAAGATTTCGCGCGACAATTCGAAGGCAGGGTCGGTGAGCTTCTTTTCCGCCACCCGCCGTTCGAGCACCTTCATGCGCAAGTCTTCGTCAAATGCGCCGATCTCGGTGACGAGACCCCGCTGCAGTCGCGACCGCATGCGTTCGTTGAGGCGCTCGATATGTCCGGGCGGACGCGACGACGCCACCACCACCTGCCGGCCACCATCGAGAAGGGCATTAATGATGTGCTCGAACTCCTGCTCGGTTTTCTCTCCCTGGAGAAACTCCAGATCGTCGATGAGCAGCATGTTGACGTGCCGGAATCGTTCCTTGAACGCCAGCGGATCAGAGCTGCGCACGGCTTCGACGAACTCGTACCGGAAACGCTCGGCCGTCAGATAAAGCACGTTGGCCGTCGGAGCGCGCCGGCGCACGTCCCACGCGATCGCCTGCAAAAGATGCGTTTTGCCGAGCCCGACCGAGGAGTGAAAGAACAACGGATTGATGCCGGGCGACCCGCTCAGCACCGTTTCGGCGGCCTGGACGGCAGCGGCATGCGCCAGGCGATTTGGCGCGCCAACGATGAAGTTCTCAAATGTGTGGTGCGGATAGAGAGGCGAACCGTCGACCCCGCCGGCTGGAATGCGTGCTGGCACCGAATGGCCAACGCCGACACTACCAGCCCGCATCGCCAAGGGCCGCGAACCCTGCTCCGGAGGCGATTGCGCCCCGCGGTGATCGTGCGCGGAAGCTTCACCGCGCTGCGCTTCGGCCAGCGAACTGACGACGCGAAGATTCTGGCCGCCCGGCTGGCGCAATTGCACATCAACCCGTTCCGCACCTTTGAATTCGAGGCGGCTGCACGCCAGCAGATCGTCGATGTAGTGTGATTGAATCCAGTTGCGCAGGAACTTGACCGGCACCGATGCCGTCACGGTCTTGCCGTCGAAGCCGTCGAAATCGAGCGTCTTGAACCAGGACGTATAGATGTCGTCACCAAGACGCGCCTTGAGGGCGGCATGAACTTTCCTGCCGCGCGGCTCTTCGGTTGGCTGCAGTGCTTCCGACGTTTGCATTGTGCTACCCCGCACTTGAACTTATTCCTTCACGCGATCCGGGCATGGCTCCGCCATTTGCCGTTTGCCCTCGAGCAACGGCGGCTTCACGTCCAGATCTCTCAAAAGTCGAGCGCGCTACCCTTGCGCCCAAGGAAGACCAGCCGCCTTCCAACCAGCGACTGTCCCCCTATGGCGTCTGGCATCGGGAGGACCCTCGAAACCATCCGCCACATTGTGACACCGGCTGTATCCAACCGACGTCATAACCTCAGCCGCAGAGCGGCTTCGGGCTCCACTCCGGCAAATGAAGAACAGATCGGTGTCCTTCGCCTTGCCGGCCTGCTCCAGTATTCGCGAGAGGCGGACGGCGAACTCGGGGTCCACCCGGCCGTCCAGAGATTGCCACTCGAGCGTCAGGACCTGCCGGTCCAACCCCGAAAGATCGGGGAGTCCGACAAACGTCCATTCGGCCTTCGTCCGCACGTCGATAAGAACGGCCGCTTTGCTGCTTTGAAGACGAGCCCAGGTCTCCTGCACGGGCACATCATCGACACTCAAAGCTGAACTCCTTTTTCAACGGGACCGAACGCTCCGCAATGGACTGGCTTGCGCCTATCCCTCGAACCTTCCTGCCGCACAGCCAAGAAAGTTCGGATTGAAACTCATTTACACAGGGATGCGAAACAGCATTCCTCATCCCTAATCAGCCTGAGCGGCCAGCTGGACGAGAACGCTTCACACTGATGACGAGCAAACCAAAACGCGAAACGCACTTCAGGTTGGGGCTCGACGCACACCGAAACACGATAAAATTCACACGACATGCCCACAAGCGGGGCACACCCCATTAAGTATCCCTTAACCCAACTCCGCGCAAGCAGCCGCAACACCCCCAACGGTCAGAAAAAGCCATTGAAATCATTGATGTTTTTAACTCGCTGACTCTCAGATTCAAGGCCAGCTCCAGCGTCTTTCGCATTGATCGCGAAGCGCTTTTACTCCCCAACCCCGCACCCCTCTTGACACCGCGCGCAAATCACTCCGGCCTTGCATTTTTTACCATCAGCCCGATAGGCCTCGCCGCGACCCATCAACAACCTTGTCCCCCAACCGCCCGGAAATCCACGGGTTAGCGATGTTCAAAAACCTAGCGCCACTCAGCACGAGCCCTTCCTCTGTTGCGAACACGTCACAATAGGGACAATAGAGTTCGAACCTTCAGCATCACCGTTGACGCGTTATCATGGGCTTCTGCGGACAACAGACAAGAAATCGCAATAAAAAACCGGGCACGAAGGCCCGGTTCCAATTTCCGCATTGAGACCGCAAGCGCCGGCGCAATTACGCCATGCTCTTCACGCGCGCCGTCAGGCGCGACACCTTACGGCTCGCAGCTTTCTTATGCAGGATACCCTTTTGGGCCGTACGCGCCAGGATCGGCTCGACCGATTTCAAAGCGGCGGCGGCCTTGACCTTATCGCCGGTTGCGATGGCTTCCTCGACGCTGCGCACCGTCGACTTCAGCCGCGAGCGGCGCGTCTTGTTACGCGCCGTGCGGGTGATCATCTGGCGAGCGGCTTTCTTTGCCGAGGACGTATTGGCCATAACGTTGATTTCCTTGTCTTTTTCGCGTGTGGAGACGGGGCGTCCCTGGCGCCGCCCTGAACCAGGCGGGGAGGGGCCGCAAGCCGGCCAGCCAACACCGATTATTAAATGGAGTTGCGCCCGGAACCGAAGAACCGGGCGTTGCTTGGCGCGGTCTATAGCTTTTGCCCCGCATACGGTCAACGGCCATTGCGCCAAATGGGCTTCCGGTCGCCCTACGATGGCCGCCCGTCGATTGCATCAACCATGGCCCCATGCCACCTAGGATGACGACGGCAGCGACCGGCAGGGGCGACGACGCCGCGATGCCCACAGTCACATCCTCTCACTCGGTCTGGCCACTACGCCACACAATCTATGAAATCATCGAAGTCGGCCGCGGCGACAACCGACTCAGCCGCGCCTTCGATACATTTGTTCTCACTCTGAACCTGCTCAATATCGCCGCGTTGATCAGGCCACATCGACCGGCCTCCACGATCAATCAATGTTGGCCCGGCCCGTGAACGTGGAAACCGCCATCGCAGCAAGTTTCGCCACCGCCGCGGCGCCGAGGATGACCGCCGCCAGCGGAATGATGCCCGGCGCAATCTCCAGCAGGTTGACCATATAGAACGCGGCGAATGCGCCGCCGAGCCCCGCAAGGCCTCCGGCCAGCGTCGACAGGATTGAACCGTCGGCGAGTCCGATCAGGCCCCCGACAATCAGCCCCGGATAAATACTGGGCCAGAAATGATCGTCCATCACGGCGCTCCCGAATTGCTTCGCAATGCCCCGTCTTCCGCTGGGAGCCACTGGTCATGCGCTGATCAAGATCAAAGCCGGTCAAGAAGAAGGGCTGGATGCGGCCGGAATGACACGCACGGCGACAACGGTCGCGTTGTCCTGATGCGGATCCCGCACCGCCTCGACCGCCCGGATAAGCGCATGCGCCACGGCCTTCGCGCCGTCCGCCGCATAGGCCGACACGATCCGTTCCACCTCGCTCTGTTCGAGCGTCTGCAAGCCGTCGCTGGCCAGGATGACATAATCCCCCGGCTCCACGGCCAGAGGCTTCTTTGAAATGTCGACCAGGTCGATGTCATCCCCGGTCACCGCCGATCGCAGCATATGCCGGCGTGGATCGCGACGCGCCTCTTCCATGCTGATATGGCCCGCCTCGGCCATGCGATCGAGTTCGGGAGCCAGGGAATGATCTTCATTCAGCAGTGCGATCTCCCCGCGCCGGTAGAGCATCAGCGGACTGTCACCGACCGACACCCACTGCGCGCCATCATTTGAGAAAACAACGCCGACGAGTGTCGATCCCATCCCCGACAAGGCCGGATTCTCGTGCACTTTGCCGGCAATCGCCTCGTTGGCCGCCGCCAGCGCCGAGATCAATCGTGCATGTGTATCAGCGCCCTGCTCCTGCGCATAGGCATCGACAAAGGTCTCGCACACCGTCTGGCTCGCCAGCGCGCCACCCGCATGACCACCCATGCCGTCAGCGAGAATGGCCACGAGTTCGCGTACCGCGCCTTTGCGGCCTGTCGGTGAGACGTAATCGTCCCCCGGCCACAGCATGGCGCTGTCTTCCTGATAGTTTCGCGCTCCTTTGGTGGAGCAACTTGCACGATCGAACACGATCATCCGCCAGAAAACCGGGACCTCAACGAAACCAGAACCTTAATGGGCCGCAGCCGCAAATCAGCCATCCGCCAGGGCCGACCAGTCGAACTCTGCACCACAGAAAGGCACGAACACGAGTTGTGTGCGCCCCATGGTGATGACGTCCATGGCTTGCAATGCGACAGCAGCCGTCGGCCGCCGGTCATTTAGTGAAACGACGTTTGTCTTGGCAAGATTGGGCACGAACAAGAAAGAGCGATCCGAGCTGTCATAGCGGATGTAGGCCTGTTCCTCACCCGAAATAGCGTCATCTCCGAAATCGATGGCGATGCGGTTACCCGCCGCGCGGCCGACCGTGTTGTTGCCCTCGAAGATCGGCCGATATTGCCCGATACCCGGGCCGCCGACGATAACGAGCCAGCCAACGACCGGATCCGTCTCGAAGACGCCGCGTTTGACTTGTTGCTTGCCACGCACGAGCGACGTCCGCGCCGGCTCCTCGGTGGCGGGCTTTTGCGGGGAACGAAACACGCGCGTTGTTGGCGGCCGATCCGCTTCCGCCATGGATTGATCGAGCGGTCGCGGCGCGCCTTTGACCTCGCGCGCGGCATCTGCGGCCGACGGGCTTGCTCCCGGTGCGCCGTTTTGCGGCTCACCCGTCGCAGCAAGCGCCTCGGCGACCTTCGCTGCCATATCCGGCATGACCGGCATCGGCGGAGGCGTCGCGGAAACGGACACTGCGCTGCCGGCGGCAGCGGGAACCGTGTCATCGCGGCTCGCGGCGGCGAGAGCGTCCTTCAGAGAACCGAATAACGAATTGCGGGCTTGTGGTCCGACTGCGGCGCTCGACATGGGCGGCTCCTGGAAAAAGCGCGATGGCGTTGTCACGAGAAATGCCTGCGCCGGATGGAAGGGTTATCCAGCGCCGGTCGGTATTGCCCTGCCGGGCGCAAGGACTTCTACCAACCAGTGACCTTTCTCTGTGCGTCGTGCGGCAGCTTCGTGGCACGATCTCGTCGCTCGCATGAATTATGCTTTATCCGCGCACTGCCCGAAGGGTTGCCACATTCCTGCTCCATAGCTGCCGCCTCTCGTTGTTCGGCGAGTCGTTTTTTTGTGGCGCGCGCATGGCGTAATTTCTCGTTGGACGCTTCCCTGGGACCGCTCGGGCAATCCATGACAAACCTTATCGCCCTTCAGAGCGGAACGGAACTCGTCGGAGATTTCCGCATTTCCCGCGTCCTCGGCGCCGGCGGGTTTGGCATTACGTATCTGGCCGATGAACTGGCGCTCGGCCGCGCCGTGACCATCAAGGAATATTTTCCCGCCGACTTTGCGGTGCGCGGCCTTGCACTCGAAGCCGTGCCGCGCTCGGAGAACAGCGCCGCGGACTATAACTGGGGACTTGACCGCTTTATTGACGAAGCTCAAACGCTCGCCCGCTTCAATCACCCCAATATCGTTCGCGTCTATCGCTATTTCCGCGCCAATCAGACCGCGTACATGGTGTTGCATTTCGAGGAAGGCCAGAACCTGAAAGGCTGGCTGAAGAACCTCGGCCGCGCGCCCCGCCAGAAGGAACTCGACAAGATCATCGGACCTCTGTTGCTGGCGCTGGAGGAAATTCACAAAGCCGACTTCCTTCACCGCGACATTGCGCCCGACAATATCATCATCCGCAAGGACGGCACGCCGGTCCTGATCGACTTTGGCTCCGCGCGCGGCGAGATCGCAGCGCATTCAAAGACCGTCTCCGCTCTCGTGAAGCCCGGCTACAGTCCCTACGAGCAGTACGCTGAGACCGGCAAAAGCCAGGGGCCATGGACCGATATCTATGCGCTCGGCGCCACGCTCTACCACGCGGTCACCGGCAAGCGCCCGCCGGATGCCCCCTCGCGCATGGTCAAAGACGATTTCGTGCCCGCCCGCGAAGCAGCCGTCGGCGCCTATCGGGCCGGTTTCCTGCGCGCCATCGACAAGGCTCTTTCACTCAGCATCGAGCAGCGCCCGCAAACGATCGCGGCCTGGCGCGGCGACCTTCTGGCGCCCGACCCCAAACCCGCATCCTGGCTCCAGCGCACGCTGGGCGCCGACGAGAAGCCCGCCGCGGCTGCGAAAGCAAAACCGATCGCAAGCCCCATCCCAGATGCGCCGGGGCCGCAGGGTGCGTTGTTGGACTACGTCGACAATCTAAAGGAAAAAAACGGCGACCCCGCTGAACCGCCAGCAACGCCCGTCAAGATAAAGACGGTGCAGCCGCCCGCACCCGAACCGCCGGCGGCAAAAAAATCCGAGCCCGCTCCGGCTGCAACGCGCAAGTTAGAGAGCCAGGCCCCACCCGCCAAGCTGCCGCGCATTCTGCAGCGCAACGCTGAGCCGAAACAAAAGGCCCAAGCCAATCCGCCGGCAAAAGTTGTCAAAGCGGCGAACGCCGAGGCGCCGCGCATCTACCGCACACCAAAACCGAAGCGCATTTCGGCGACGTGGGCCTGGAGCCCGGTTGTCTTCAAGCTGTTGATCGGCGTGGGCGTCGCCAGCGGCGCGGTGGCGTTGCAGGACCGCCTTCCTCAATTGGAAACGCGCGGCGCGGCGGTCACCTCTAATGCAACATCGGCACGCACCACCACCGGGTCGATCAATCAACCGCAACCGCGCATCGCAGCACCCACCGCGCGGCTGCAAGGTCATACGGCCCCGGTGACGGCCCTGTCCTACTCCGACGATGGCACGGCCATTCTGACAGCATCCAAAGACGCTACGGTCAGAGTCTGGACGGCCAGCTCGGCCACCTTAAAGCGCACCATTGAATTGGACGACGGCCCTGCCGCCGCGATGGCTGTTTCCGGCGATAGGCTGCTGACGGGCCATGCCAACGGCGCTGTGGTTCTCTGGGATTGGCAACGGGCTGAGAAAATCTCGACCTATAAGCGCAACAACGCAGAGGTCTGGTCGGTTGCATTTCTCGGCAACGGACAGCGTTTCGCCACTGCCGGCCACGACTGGAAGATCGCGGTCTGGGATGCGGCAACCACAAGCGGTCCCTTCAGCGTCCTCGACGCCCACGACAGTGCCGTGCAGTCGATTGCCTTCGCCATGTCGGGATCAAAACCCATTCTCGCCTCCGGCAGTGCCGACAAGACGTTGAAGCTGTGGAACCTCGAGACGCTCGATCGCGTCCGCACCTATCGCGGCCATCGCGATTACGTCACCGCCGTCGTGCTCTCGCCCAACGGCCGCGACATGGCCTCCGCCAGCCTCGACGGCAACGTGCGGATCTGGTCGGGCCGCTCCAGTCGTCTCACCCGCTCACTTTCAGGTCACGAGGGTCATGCGGCGGCACTCGCGTTCTCACCATCCGGAGATGTCCTCGCCTCCGGCGGCGCCGACGGCAAGGTCCGCGTCTGGGACTTCAAGCGCAGCCGAACGCCGAAAACCCTGCCAAGCCACGGCGGTAACGTCACCGCGCTTGCCTTTTCACCCGATGGTCAGCACATCGCCTCCGGCGGCGACGACAACATCGTGCGCGTCTGGGACAATCCGTTGCAGAAGCCGGTCACGAACTGATGCGCGCCTACTTGCAGTAGGGCTTGGTTCCGTTGCCTCTGTGGCGGGCCAGATCGACGTGAAAATGATCCTGGTGGAAGCTGTCGGACCCTGGTCCAAGTACGGTCGTGAACGTGCCGCACGCCCCGTCATGCACCGCGCGCAGGAAGAGGCGTTCACGCTCCCCGCCCCACCAGCCGCCCTTGACGGTAACGACACGCCCATCGGCAAGCGTGAATGCGGAGATATCAAGCGCGTTGGCATAGCCGTGTTCAGAAAGCCGTCCGCCAGACTGGTTGTTTCGCGGCCGGCAACCATACGACGCCGCCACTTTCATCTCCACGACCGGCACGCCGAAATAGTATTGCGCCATCGGCTTGACCACCTGCGCGACCCAGTGCTCGACCTGCGGGATCATCGGACAGCGCAAAAGTGCCGGCGGGCGAAGGGCGACCCGGCCCTGGTCCGCCGCTGACATTTCAAAAGGACGCGCCGCGCCGCACACGCTCGGGCCACCGAGCGCGGAACGCGTTTGCACGAACGGTGATTGCCGCACGACACCGGCGGCGAGGCAGGCGTTCTCTTCCGTCTCACGCCAAGGTTCGTGCTTGGCAACGAACTCAGGACCGCCCGTGCTGCATCCTGTCAGGATGAGCAGACCAGCAGCCGACAATGTGAACAGAACACCACGCAACGACATGGATCGGGACACTAAGCCCCGAGTGGCTAATGGGAGGTGAAGAACGGCCTCGGTGCGAAACCATTTTGTCTAGCCGGTGAGGCGCCTGCTCGTTCCCGCCGCGTTTTGAAAGCGGTCCTTTCACGGTTGATTCGTGGCGTTCAAAAACTCCGACTGAGCTCAAGTGCCGGACGCCAGTTATCCACACCATTTAGGATGACAACGTACGATTGTCGCGGACATTAGACAGAACGAGGCGTAATTTGAAATTGTCGAAGGCAAGGCAGCCTTCGGCAACAAGAGCAAGTCCTAATTAGCCGCCATCGTGTCGCGTATCAGTGGCTGAGCTGAAACAATGCGGGACATGTTTTTGCCCCTTGAAGTTGTGTTCGCCGCGTAAAGTGACGTGAGTATCGGTTCTACCCATCCCCCGAGCCGGGGTTCATGTCGACCAAAGTTTGTAATGCGTATGTGTCCAGATTAGCGTTTTGGTGCGTATAGGCCCTGGCTCTTCCGCCGTCTCGACCCCCTTGCGAGATTACCCCAAACGATGACGGCGAGGCCCTCTCTCGCCGGAGCTGGGGCCTAAAACCGAATTCCGGACCAACTTTCGCAAATCCCGCCAGCTCTTTTCCGACCTGTTCGATCGCGCGGTTTCAGCGCTCAAAAAATTCAAACACCGCCCCCTTAAAGCTCCGATCGCCGACGGCTTTCATATGGTCCCGGCCAACAATCTCGAATGTTTCGGCACCTGGAATGAGATCGGCAAGAATGTGCGCCGGTCCCGCGATGACGTCATTCGTGCCGACGGCGACTAGGGTCGGACACGAGAGACGCGCGATCTCCTCGCGCGCCACGGGATCGCGGATCTGCCGAACACACACCGCCAATGCCTTCAAGTCGCTGTGTGTCTGCTCGGCGAACGCACGAAATGTGCGCGCCGTCGGGTTCACGACATCATCGATGGACGGCGCCAGCAGCGCCTGGGCGATCGGTCCGGTACCTGCCATCGCGCGCACCATGTTATGGCCGAGCCCACCGAGCACCAGCCGTGCCACGCGGTCGGGATGCGCAAGAGCCAGCGTCGCCGCGATTCGTGCGCCCATCGAATAACCGATGACGTGCGCTTGCCTGATCCCGAGGTGATCGAGCAGCCGGCGCGCGTCTTCGGCCATGATTTCGCGGCTGTAGGCCTCCGGCACATAGAGTTTTTCGCTTCCGCCATGGCCGCGGTTGTCGATCGCCACCACACGGTATCCGGCCCCTGCCAGATCGCGCACCCACGACGTCGCCACCCAGTTCATCTCGATGTTCGACGCAAATCCATGAATCAGCAGCACCGGCGGCGCGCGGGTTGCCGCGTTTGCCTCATCCAGATAGGCGAGCCGGACAGCATCGGATAAAAACGTCGGCACACTCTTCTCCCGCCAGTCTACCGCCAGATCGTGGCGACGAGCCGATCCGGTGCGGCGGCCCGCCGTTCCCCATCCCCTATCATTTCAACAGGCTAGCAGCTATGATATCGCCCTGATCGACAACGACCGCCAACGCCGAGAGAGGGCCATGGCCGCACATTTCGTTCCCCACCTCGTAAATGACCAGGGCGCGGAGAAAATCTTCGTCGGCGTCAAGGAGTTGAACTGCATGGGCGCCAGCCCGCCGTTCGATCATCCCCACGTCTATCTCGACATGGGTTCCGACGGGCAGATCCTGTGCCCCTACTGTTCGACACTCTATGTGTTTGACCCGCGTCTTGGCGAGCACGAGACGGACCCGAAGGGCTGCCTCTCCGATGCGGCCTTCGGCTCCGCCGCCTGACATTGTCAAGCGCGAGGGGCGACAGCGAAATTCTCATCGCCGGCGCGGGCATCGCGGGGCTCGCAACCGCGCTGGCGCTGGCCCGCTCGGGCCACGGCGTCACACTGCTTGAGAAGCGTTCCGGCGTATCGCAAGACGGCGCCGGCATTCAAATCGGCCCCAACGGCAGCCGGATACTACAGTCCCTCGGCGTGACGGCGAAACTACAGGGAAAAATCGCGCAGCCCTCGGCGATCCGCGTCATGGATGGCGTCTCTGGACGCAACCTCACCCGGCTGCCGCTCGGCGAAACAATCGAGCGCCGTCACGGGGCCCCCTATTGGGTGCTTCACCGCGCCGATCTGCACGAGGCGCTTTTGACCTGTGTTGAAACCCACCCCAACGTCACCATCTGCTACGACGCCGACGTCGTCGCTGCTCGTTCAGATGATGCCGGCGTGACTGTCGGCCTCTCGTCCGGCGAAACGATTGAGGCCGCGCTACTGGTCGGTGCGGATGGTCTATGGTCCACGGTGCGCACGCGCGTGATGGGGGCCGCGCCGCTCGTCTTCACCGGCAAGTCCGCCTTCCGCGCACTCCTCCCTGCCGCTGCCGCACCTCCGTCGATCTCGTTATCCGACACGACCATTTGGCTGCGTCCGCAGGCTCACGTCGTGCATTACCCGGTCCGCGGTGGCGACGAACTCGCGATCGTCGCCATCTTTGACGATCAGGCACTCGGCGAAACTTGGGCCGGCGATGCCGACAAAACCGCCATCACAGCGCGGACGCGACACGTCGCATCACCTCTCCGCGATCTGCTCCAGCAGCCGGACCGCTGGCGTCAGTGGTCGCTCTACACGCCAGCGTCGGCCGTGACATGGACGTCCGGCCGCATCGTGCTAATCGGCGACGCCGCCCATCCGCCGTTGCCCTTCCTGGCTCAGGGCGGCGTCATGGCTCTGGAAGATGCAGTGATCCTCGCCGCACTTTTGCAAAACGCATCGCCGGCGCAACTTCCCGAGCGCTTGCAACGGTTCGAAGCGATCCGGCGCCCGCGCACCACCCGCGTCATGCAGGCGTCAGCCCGCAACGGCCAGATTTATCATCAAGACGGATGGAAACGCCGCGCCCGCGACGCGGTCCTCGCGGCCACACCGCCGCACATTCTCATGCAGCGATATGACTGGCTCTACGGCTGGACCGCGGCGGGAGAACTTCACAGGGCCGGCGTCATCGATCTCTAACGGGTTTCATGTCCCGAAGATGGACCAGCCCATCCGTTGCGCAATCGCTTCGAGCGCCCGCGTACCCAGGAGTGAGTTGCCTTGCGCGTTCAGCCCCGGCGACCACACCGCAATCGACGCTTTGCCCGGAACGACTGCCAGGATACCCCCGCCAACCCCGCTCTTGCCGGGAATGCCGACCTTGAAGGCAAATTCCCCCGAACCGTCATAGTGGCCGCACGTCAGCATCAGCGCGTTGATGCGGCGCGCCCGCTCCTTCGACACGACCGGAATGCACGTCCGCGGATCGCGCCCGCCATTGGCTAAAAACAAACCCGCCTGTGCCAGTTGCACACAACTCATCTCGATGGCGCATTGATGGAAATAAACTCCAAGCGTCAGTTCCACCGGATTTTCGATATTGCCGAAGGCGCGCATGTAGTTGGTCAGCGCCGCATTGCGATACCCGTGCTCCTGTTCGGACCGTGCCACCGCCGGATCGATCGACACCGTATCGTCGTCGGCCGTCACGCGAACGAAACGCAGGATCTCACCAATGGCCTCGCGCGGCCGATGGCCGGCGAGGATCACGTCCGCGACGACGATCGCACCGGCATTGATGAACGGATTTCGCGGAATGCCTTTTTCGTGTTCCAGCTGCACGATCGAATTGAAAGCCGTGCCGCTCGGTTCCCGCCCGACCCGCTTCCAGAGCCCGTCGCCGATCTTGCCGAGCGCCAGCGCCAGCGCGAACACCTTCGAGATGCTCTGAATCGAGAACGCCTCCTCGGCGTCGCCCGCCATGAAGCACGCCCCGTCGAGCGTCGCGATGGCGATGCCGAACTTGCTCGGGTTCACTTTGGCCAACTCAGGAATATAAGTTGCAACAGTGCCCCGGTCGCTCGCCCTGTCCAGGTCGGCGTGAACCTCCCCCGCCAATGCTTGTAGATC